>Ga0075480_10001556_pt1 | contig 14605 bp, 14 predicted proteins | sample DEB08_DNA_7_FD_81590 | JGI IMG/M metagenome (GOLD analysis project Ga0075480, IMG submission 81590) | Aqueous microbial communities from the Delaware River and Bay under freshwater to marine salinity gradient to study organic matter... | ecosystem: Environmental > Aquatic > Marine > Coastal ... | reverse complement strand
GAGCATCATAAGGTCAATATGTTCAAAATATATATTGTCGTCAGAAAACTTTGAATAACTCATCACACTATTACGACAGAAATTGTGATTAAGGCCAAGTGCGTGTCCAAGTTCATGAGTGAGGATGCTTAATCGGAAATCTCCTGTATATGTAGAATCAACCCAGATCCAACCATGTTTCGCGTCACCATAAGGGTGATAATATCCCGCTGCATTGTCGTAACAACCATTAAACTTGTCTGAAAACTCTTTTGTGCATTTTGCAAAGTGAATTGGCAGTGTTACAAATTTATCACTTTCAGAGTATGAGATCTTTACAGTTGGTGCTACAACTCTTATGGCAGTAAGAAGTCTTTCCAAGTGTTCTAAGTCGCTTTGTAGGACATCTCCATACATGCCAATAACCATTTCTTCTGTGATTTTTCCCTTAGATATTGATTGTGAAACTACCCACTCAGATGTTAGAAGATACCCATTGTCTGCATGAAGTAAGGCCACTGTTGATTCTTCAACTGGTGGAAGGGTGGGATGTAGATAGTTATAAGAGTTTTTTTCCATAAACTCATCAATGTATCTTAATTCATCTGTAAACTCTTTACCTATAACTGGATACTTAATGTGTGGATCAGACAAAACACCGTCTATAAAAAATGCTTTAGGTGGAACGTAGTGTTTATAGTTTGCATTGTTTAGAGAAAGTACTTTTGACTTATAACACAAAAGATCTCTTCCAACCCCGCCGGTATAAGCCTCAAAGATAAAATCAATATAGTATGGAGACTCATATTTAGATCGAGTAATTGATATAGGGATCTTTGCATTGTTACTATCTAGCTCAAAATTTATAGTTTTGTAATTCAAATAATCAAAACCTTCTTGTTTCCACGAAATAGAGGCTGGGTTTTGTTTAAGAGAGAATCTCTTTACACCTTTTAGGTCTTCTTTATTGCCAGTAAAAACTACATTCATTTCAGAAGTATCAAAATCAAATTTAAATGTAAGGTTTTTTTCCCATGTATCTTTCTCTCCACAGCTCACAAGAGGATTCTTGATTTTTTCATTAGAGACAATGTCTTTATCAACTAAAAATTTCATACCGTCTCTTTCTATCATCACTTTGTCACCATAAATGTTTCTCGACTGCATATGCCCGTACGTAAGAAGTAGCTGATCTACAGCAAAACCGCCCCAGAGAACAGTCCAAGCTAACAGAAGTACGAGTCGTTTATAAATCATAAAGTCTTTTGGATCCAGACCATTATTGCTTGTGCTAATTTCTCTCCACCAACATGAGATGGTTCTATAGGGTTTGCGTAGTCTTCTGGTGAAGTAAAAATGTGCCTAAGTTCTAATACATCGGCGTTGTATTTACTTGCAGTCTTATATACAGTGTCATTAAAAGATGAGACCATTATCTTGGATGAATCTAGTACATCTCTAAATTCATCAGTTCTTCCCAAATCACCCTCATATACAGTGCATAAAAGGAGATTCGCCCTGTGAGAAGATAACTTTTCCACAATGGTCTCAAAGCTTTGCTCTAGTGGTTTGAGTATTTGCTTATGAACATCTGATAAGGCCTTATTGATATTTTCAATTGGTCCATCATGTAAAAATAAAATGTTTTGTAATAGATCATTACCGCCAATTGATAATACTAAGTGCGAAGATTTTGCAACCTCTTGTGATTGAAGCTGCCTTTCAAGAACATTAACAGTTGTATCTCCATCATATGCAAGTTGTAAAAATTCATTTTTAGAAATATTCTGTAAATGTTCTAGGACAGAGTATTCTTGCTGCTGAACATAAGTTTTATTATCAATGATGCTGTCTCCCAAAAGTGTTATTGATGTCATAATTTCCATCCAAAATTTAAACAGCGATTAATTTCTATGAGTTTGCTCTTCATCATTAAGTACTAGTGACAAGTTCTGGAATAATTTAAATAAAATTGTGACTTTTATTTACCAACAATTTTTTCAAAGTCTTCCACGTAGGTATATTCAATTTGCAAGATATTTACAAAAACTTGTCACTAGTACTTAATGTAAGCAAATGAGAAAAAGTAAAGACATCCAAGTAAAAGAACAGCTAAATATTCGATTAGTACTTGATCGATCAGGTTCTATGAGCTCATGTAGAGTTGAGACTGTTGAATCAATCAACGAGTATATCACTGAAATTCAAAAAGAAGCTGTTGAAGGGGTATTTACACTAAGTACATTTGATAGTAGATCTATCGATATTCCTATTTCTAGGATACCTATTAGAGAACTCTTAACATTAGGACAAGACATTCTTATGCCAAGAGGTGGAACGCCTCTCTATGATGCAATTGGTACAGCAGTACATGACTTGAGCACATTTACTCACACAGAGAATGAGAAGAAAGTCTTAGTAATTGTTACTGATGGGTATGAGAACGCTTCAAGAGAATATACAAGTGATGCCATAAAACAACTTATTGAAGAAAAGACAAAAGAAGGATGGTTAATAATTTATCTTGGTGCAGATCATGACGCGTTTACTCAAAGTAGGCATTTGGGATTTGAAAATGCCAAAACTCTTCACTATTCAAAAAGAGACTCAAGGGATGCCTTTAAATCAGTTGCTACAAGAACCTCTGATTTGTACAGAGGTAATCGATTCGATAAAAATGAGTTTCTTGAAAAAGAAAGAAGAATGGCAAATAAAGAACTTTACAAATATGAAGAAGAATAATTATTTTTCATAAATAACATGGTTAGATATTTAGAATTTATTAAAGCCATCTGTAAACAATCAAACATATGGGAGTTACACAATCCAAGAGTAATAGGGATGGTTCATAACATTATTAAATGCGTTCAGGAAGAAAAAGAGTTAGATCGTGAAGCAAGAGAGTATTTTATAAATGTTGTGTTATCAAACCTAATAATTTTTGGTAAATATGATATTGGAGAAGACATATCAGACTAATACTGTCTTACTAAATTCTTAAAATGAAAGTGTAATGGTTAAGGTAGAGACAAGAATTCAACTAGCAATTAAAGAGATTCTTGAAGAAGAAACCTGGAAACACCTCAAAACAAATAACAATTTAGACAAGGTATTGTCTATTGCCTCATTGATTGAACCTTTTGATGAGGGGCCTGATGCTTGTTATGAAGACTGTAAAGGTATGTGTTTTGGTTGTTACGATGGCTATAAATACTCTCTTGATTGGAGAGCAAGTTATAATCTTAGAACAAAAAAGCCTTTTAATTTAATTTCAGATCACGAACTTGATATGTTGATTGATGCTTTAGATGACAAGGTACACACATGTGATGAGTGGTGTTCAGATTTTATTTGCTATAAATATGAAGCTACAAGTTGTAAAACTTGGTACTGCGAAAATCTATTTCTTAAAGAAAAAAAGAATATTAAATACTGTTCACAATGTCGCGGTTTGGCTTATGTCTAACTTGAACTACTACAACTTGTATCAAAACTACTTTTGAAGCCTGTCTCTATCTTTTATAATTAAATATGCCAGAAATTGTATACATCCTCACAAATGAAGCTATGCCAGACATGGTCAAAATAGGCATAACTTCTACAACTGTTGAAGAAAGAATGAAATCTCTACAAACAACAGGGGTACCGCTTCCATTTACTTGTTACTATGCTGCAGAAGTTGAGGATGCGGCTAAAGTTGAAAGAGTCCTGCATGCTGGATATGCAGATTCAAGAGTAAATCCAAATCGAGAGTTTTTTAATATATCACCAGAAGCTGCAAGATCCATATTAAAAGAGTTTGAGGTTTCTGATCAAACTGTAGGAGAGCAGTTTGAAAATGAAGATGAAAAAATAGCTTTTGAGAAAGCTAGTAAAGTTCGATCGTTTTTCAATTTCGATGAAGTAGGAATTAAACCAGGAGAAGAACTGGTATTCATAAGAGACGAATCAATAACTTGTGTTGTGCATGACAGCTCAACCATCAAGTTTAATGATGAAATCACTAACTTGACTGCAGCAGTAAAAGATATTTTAGATCCTGACAGAACAGGAAAAACTTTTAATGGAGTAGTTTTTTGGAAGTATAAAGGTGAAACTCTTTGGGATAGAAGAAAGAGAATTAGGGGCGAATAGACAGCTTCAATCTGAAAACTAGATTATGGAAAAAAAAATTGTTTATGTAGATATGGACAATACTATCGTCGACTTCAAATCCGGAATTAAAAGACTTCCTAAGAGCGATATTAAAAAATACAAGGATAGATACGACGAACATCCATATATTTTTACGTTAATGGAGCCGCTTAAAGATTCAATTGAAAGCGTTACTAAGTTAAATAAAAAATACGACTTATATATACTCTCAACAGCACCTTGGGACAATCCTAATGCTTGGAAGCAAAAAAGAGATTGGATTGGGAAGTACTTTGGTGATAAAAAGAAAGATGTATTTTACAAAAAGGTAATTCTTTCTCACTACAAGAACCTCAATTTAGGTGACTATCTTATAGACGATAGGCCACATAATGGTGCAAAAGACTTTAAAGGTGAGTGGATTAGGTTTGGTACTAAAAAACATCCAGATTGGAAATCCATTACCAAGTACCTTATTTAGGTTTTGCGATTTACAACAGACTGCTGTTTCATTACCAAGTAAATATATTCTACATTCAATTGAGATATCGAGTATATGTATCACTTTTGTCTATAAAAGTAAATCTGTATGAAATGGGGGTCTTGGATCGTAAAGTAACGAAATGCAATCAAAAATATAATTACTCAGGCCTTTAATGTCTTCGTCTGAAATATTAGCACCATCCTCTAGCTTAAAATAAATTTGTTTAGCCAAATTTATTGTTGCATTGAACCAATTAATTTCTTGAATTGGAATTTCAGCAATTAACTCATTATTATGTACGCCATCCCATTCTTTTGGCGATAGTTTTGTGCTATAAAAGTAAGCATTTTGAATATCTTGTAAACAATCTTGTTTGTTAATTACGTAACTTTTTGATATCACATCAATTTTTGAAAGTGATTTTAAGTCCATGTAAGTATGCATAAGAATCAATAATAAGTTATTACAACTTCTATCATTTGAATATTTAACTGGTTTAGTCAACTTTCCTCAAACATATGCATTCATTCTGTTCCAAAAAATAAAATTCGTCTCCATAATATTGTTCAAGTGAGTGCCCTATCCAATAAATACACTGAGTAAGCATTGATTTGGGATATTTATTGAAACTAAGATTGTTTTTCCCGCCAATAAAATTGTCATTAGGAAATGTATCTCTATAAATTTTTAAATCGTTTAAAAGTTGAATTAATTCATCACAATTTAAACTTTCTAAATCTCTATTTTTTAAATATTTTGTAATTACTTTATATTCTTGTCTTGGAAAAATTTTCCAGTCCACGATGTTGTTTATATCTTTCTTTTTTTTAAAAGAAATCATACTTAAATAATTCCTCTTTTTTTCCATCTTTTATCCATTACTTGTTCAAATTTTTCTGCAGGTAAGATTTTCAGCAGAAATTTTAAATAAAATCGTCTGTAATATTTTCTTAATAAAAGGTATGGGTATCTTACAACTCTGAAGTATGTTCTTCTTAAAAAATTTCTAAAATCAATTATTTTAAAAAGAAAATTCAAAACCCTCATTTTCAAGGCAAATTTTAAATAGCAATTGTTACTTTTGAGTTCTATGTGTTTATGTTTCATTACTTCTTACTAGTGGTAAGTTTTATAAAGATTTTAAATAATATTGTTAATTTGAAACTTTGAAAGTATAAGCTGCACCAGGTCTGGCAATAGTATCAAATGCTATAAGAGTGATTTCTTTTCCTATTATGTCTTTTGATATACCATGTTCCCAAGGAATACCATTACCGTGAATTTGTCTTAGCTTTCCATCGACAAAAAGTAGTATGTGAGAATACCCAACCCAACCTCTTCTAGATGCTATCTCCCAACTATTCATCCTGATTAAGAAATCATTTCCCCTATCAACTATCTCAATACTTGGATTTGATAGAGAAATTGGGTATTTAATCTGATCCTGGTAGCAATAAATGGTGAATTGTTGAATTTCAGCACATTTTGTATCGTCAGTTGCAAAAAAATTATCATTAGTCCAGTCCATACCATTGAAGCTATAAATTGCTGGTCCATAAGTTTGGCCAATTGAGTCAACAACAAAAACTTCTAATTTATAGTTTTGATTTTCATCAATTCCTTCTATAACCAAAGTATCATTTGGGTGATAATACTCACCTTCATACTCATGTGAACCAATATTAATCCCGTTTAAATTCAGTTTATAAGTGCAGCCCATAAAACGACATCCTGTCCATCTCAATGAAATTGCGTTTTTATGATGAAAAGAAGTATATACATTAAAAGAATCTAGCCATTCTTGAGCGCCTTTATCTTGTGAGTAAGATTTTGCAATGATTTTAGAGTTTTCAGAATTTAGCTCATCAAAAATATTGAAACTAACATCAAGGTAGCTTCCTTCCTCGATAACTGCTGGAGTTTGACCAGATGGTATTAAATTGTCAATAGTTGTAGTTGAAGGTTTTGTTGTGGAGGAATTAGTTGCTTCTTGTGAATTGTCTGAAACTAATTCATCACAAGCAACACCATTTTTATTGATATCTAATAATGCTATATCTCCGTATTGTTCAAGATATAGGTCATACCATGTTTGGGCATCTTCTTTTGATGAAAAATCTTCACAGTCATATTTATCACCTGGATTTGGAAGCAGAATTTTTACACCCGTGACGTCCTCAACATATGATCCGGCTTTTCTCTCTTCTGAAGTTGTTAAACACATCATATCAAATGGCTTAGTGTTTAGTACTTGTGAATCTATATCCCAATAAAACTCTATCGTATAAGATGCTGGAGTTACTGATGATTCTAAAAATTGTGAGAACTGCTCACTACATGTGTTTGAAAACAAACCTAAAAGGCCTGAGTAGCTAACATTATTATTTCCAAAATCTATTTGGTTTTCTCTATAGAATACTTCTCCATCATGAAATAAGTCACATGCTCTATATTGAACATAGGAATTCCAAGTCAATGCTTCGTCTTTGCTTAGAACATTAAAACAATCTCCAGTTGTTAGAGCTCCTAGCTGAACAGTTCCACCAATGTTAAATACTTCGCTAGTTTGGGGTTCTTCTTCGGGTTGAAATTGTAAGTATAACAATGTCAAAACAGCGATAGATAATACTGCTCCAAATAAATTTGTTAATAATTTTTTTCTTTTTTGAGCCCTGTTTATTTTTAATTTTTCTTTGTTGGAGTTCCAATAATTTGGTGTTCCAATTTTAGAAACCTTTTTCCCTTTAAGAGCCTTGGTAAGATTAAGGTTTAAGTCTGCCCAAAAAGAATTACGTTTAAAGTTGGACATTTCAGATGGCATTTCATTTTCAATATCATCTTTATTGTTTGCTTCGATATTCCAGATATCATATATATCAAATAAATTTACAGCTTGATTTGAACCCTCTTTTATGAACTGATAATTGTTTACAATTTCTTCGTCTACATAATCTAAAAAAACTGGAAAAAATTGAAAACTGTCTTCAGGATCATTATTTCGTTTTATAAATAGTGGTATTTCTTCAGATTTAATTGGTGAGTTATCGTTTAAAGCATTTTTAGTTATGAAGAGAATTGCACCATCAGAAGAGTTAATATTTTCACGAATTGTATTTCGCCAATCACTACCTGGTTTTTTTTCGGCTTCGTCTACCCAAAGTTCAAACTCTCTATTGTCACCTAAATTAATAAATGATTGAACAAGTTCCTTGTCTTTACGTGAATATGAGACAAATACCTTATAATTTAAGTTTTTACTTTTTTCTACCATCTTCTCTGTCTCTCATGATAAACATTACTTTTCATACTTTAAAACTTTTTCTATATCCATATTGTGTTCTTTATTTTTGGCATCCTCATATGAAAAGTCTGTAGGACATGTTGAGATCATTTCTAAAAGACTCGTCCACTCACTTGAAGTTGCAGATAAATTCCATTCATACTTAATTCTTATCCAGTCATATGCATACTCGCACCAGTAACTAACATTTGGAGGTCTCCATTCATCAGGAGCAAAAGCACTTTTTTCCCTATTTGTTGTGTTTTTCACAGCAATAAGAATATCTGGGTCATCAAGGTTGTTTGCAAATTCTGTTTTTTTATTACTGTCCCATTTCCAACCCCCTGATATATGTGCATTGTATAAAGGAATAAAATGATCAATGTCTAGATCGGAAGCAAAATAAAAATACTTTCCATTGTAGGGATCGAACCATTTTCCTGACTTAACATAACAATTATCTGACTTGGTGAATAAAACATTTACATAACTTTCGAGTTGAAGATTCTCATGCCTAGTATTTTGACAGTCTAAATCATCATCTATCCATGAATTCCAATCTTGACGATTGTATTGTGGAATATCATTAAAGTTATGTTCACGAATCAAAAGTTGTGGAAAAGAAAAGTTTGTTAATAAATTATCATTATTAGTTTGACTTAACCACTCCTTGATAACATCAACAGAACGTAAATATCCAATCCAAGATGCACCTTCAGTAACTCCCTGTGTAGGAATGCCAATTAAGCGACCGTTATTATCTAATGCAGCTCCCCCTGAATTACCATATGTAATGTCTGCATCCGTAATAATCCAGCCGCGTTGTTGGTTAAAATCGCTTTCAAATCCACTAATCGTCCCTTTGGTTAAATTAATTTTTAAGTTGTAGCTAATACCGTCACCACGTGCTGTAGGATATCCCCAGATACTTATAGCCTCCCCAAGTTGAAGTTGTGTTGATTCATAAAGTTGAAAATATTCAAAATTATCTTCAACAGGAAGATTGTCAAAACTAGAAACTATTTTTAATAAAACTAAGTCTAGATCCTTGCTTTGTTCTACAATTTCAGCAAGATACTTTATCTCTGTGGTTGTGTCTGGATTTTCTGTAGTTGCAATATATATCTCTCCATAACAATCATCTAAAATATGGGAGTTGGAAATAATATAACCATTTGAAGAAACAAGGACACCAGATCCTAGGTTTGTCCATGCCTCTCGGTCATCTGGACCAAGTCCGCAATCTTCTGCTATGACTTGAATTGTTTTTTTAATAATAGATGTTTGATCTGCTTTGTTAGGTTGGGCAACTTCTTCATTGTTGTAAACTGTCAATGTTTCCTGCTGTGTAGAAACTGGAAGAGTTGTTGTTGTGGTTGTTGAAACAATAGTTGTAGTATCTGGAGAAGCTGCCTCTGGAATAGAAATTGTAGGTAACGTGGTCGTATCAACTTTTTCTGAACTAGCAGTAAGGTTGCTATCTTTGTTAAAAAATGTATTGATAATAAAAAAAGCGTTTAATACAAAAACTATTGATAGTAATCCGATTTTTATGTATTTTTTTTGAAATTTAGATACATCGTAAACTTCCTCTTCTTCTAAAAGGGGATCTCTATTCTGTTCAAATGGATTCTCTTCACTACTAAAGGGGTCATATTTATTCATATTTTACAATGAAGAAACTACAAGGTTTTGGTTATCTAGTGGAATATAGTTTGTTTGGGAGTGAATCTGATGATGTGTAGTTTTCTTCTGTCCATAAATTTTTACATTAAAACCTTTATTCTTTAAAAACTCAATAATCCCAATAAAAAATCCATCTCCAGAAGCTAGATTTATTTGCTGGTAATTATCTAATTTTCTAATTTGAAATAACTTTTGGATACTTTGCACCAAACGTAAGTCTGAACAGTCTTTTCCTCCGGTCTGTATTAAAACAATATGAGATGAATCTACGAAATTTGCAAACTCTTGTTTTACTATATTTAATAATTCTCCATTTGCACAAATTATTAGTGAGTGATTTTGTAAAAATACTAGTGATTTATTTATGAGGTTCTTAATATTTTGAACTTTATGTTCGTTACTTATCATAGGGGTTACAAAATTTTCAAGGTCAATGAATGAAACTGTACTTGATCCTTCTAGTCCGCATAAACGAAGTTCTTCTTTTACGCTAAGGTTTGCATCGCAAAAAATTACTTTAAACTTTATTCCAAACATTTTTTGTAATTTATTTTGAACTCTATCTAAATTTTTAAAATTTACTAATTTTTTGTTTTCTACAAATACTGTTGTTCTGATGTATTGAGTGTCGTGTTTGACTTTGTTGTCAGTCAGTAAATTAATAATATTTGATGAATTAGTAATCTTTTCAAGTTCTTGCTTGATCGCTTTTAGTGCAACATGTTTTGTTGCTGGATTTTTTAATGTTCTATATATTTCTTTCTTCATACAGTAATTACTAGTGAGAAGTTTTGTAAAATAAGACGTATGAATGATGCCATAGCTAATTCTGCAGATATAAGTAATGAAGACTGTACTAAGTTATTTAATGCATTTGAAGTACATTACTCTCAAGAAAATACACCTGCATCGTATCTAAATTCGTTATCTCAAGATCTCCAGTTAGAGTTTTACAATAAAATAGAGCAACAATGCAAGCAAGTTCTTATAAAAGGTTATAAATCCTGGGCATATAAAAAATATAGGTTTGATCACAATGGAGACGATGGGGTAATGAACTTGAATTCAGATGTCCAAGAATGGTTAATGACATCAAGCCCGAAAGAATCCTTTGTTAACTTAAAAGAAATTTTTAAGAATGGTCCAGAAAAGATAAATAGAAATCTTAGAAATACTATAACAAGGGTGCTTGCAGCGAAGAGAGACACAACTGTAATTGATCGTTTGCTTAGAAGGATTGAGGAATTAGTGGATGATGAAACAACTGAATTTGCTAGAAGTAGAGGTCCTAAAGAAGATTATTTTACCCTTGCCAACAAGTTTCCGGAAAAACGAGAACCCAGAAATGAAGAAATAGAGCATGTCATTTCAAAAGTAGGATATTTTAGAGAGGAACCCCCAAAAGCAAATGCCTCACAAGCACCAAGAATATACTCAACACCTGTATTGTCTGAAATGTTTTATATAATATGTGACACTTTAGAGACTGAGGTCACGCCGAATACCTTAGAAATAATATTTCTAGACCTTATACCTGGATTTCTACCACCAGAATTTGTTACTGAAAAAGCTTTTAAAATTTATGGTCATGTTAGTTTTCCAATTGATTTAGATAGTCAAATGACTTTAAGTGATCTCAACCAGGAAGAAATACTTTTAGTTGAAGAAGCCGTGGAGGATTGCTTAAAAGAAATTACGGTGTTAGACATTAAAGAAAAAGTAATTACTATCAGAGAACACCTAAAAGATGGAAACTTAAGAATAAATGCTCTAGCAAAAACAGAAGTGTTTGAGGATCGAGAAGAAGTAGAAAAAGTTCTAGAGAAAATAGGGGTTGTTGCTAATAAAATTTTTTCTACTTTAGACGAAGATATTGCAGAAGTAGCATTTTCTGAGTTTTTTTTGCGAATCTAGTTTAAGTTAAAAAAACTTGTTACTAGTAACTATTGTATGATAATAAAAGAAATGAATAAAACGATTCCAACATTTAATGCTGATATAGGTGAAGAATTTGACGCTAAATCAGTTCAATTAAAATCTGCAAACTCAAGACTCACTAACACATTTCTAATAACTCTTTTTCTAGGTGCTGCTTTTGTTGATCTTGCACTAAAGGAGAAACTGCCTTTAGGGCTTGGTCTAGCTTTCACTGCGATTTCACTACTTTTGTATGGAATTAAAAGTACAAAAAATCTTAATGAACAATGGACATATACAAGGGTTGTTGCAGAATCTATAAAGTCAGAATGGTATCAATATGTCGTCGGTAGTGATAATTATCCTTGTAGTGGTGATGAAGAGTCTTTAAAAGAACTGTTTGTGAAAAATATCCGGAACAAAATCTCTGAGTACCGTGACAATATACTTGACGCTGGAGGAACTCCAATTGAATTTTCTCTAGAACTAGATGCCAACACTTCGGCTCATAGAAATAAGTCTTTTGCGGAGAGGCTAGAAATTTATAAAACTCAGAGAATAGAAGATCAATTAAGCTGGTATGAAAAAAAATATTTAATTATGGAAAAAAAGGAAAAACAATACCGCTTGGGATTTGCATTAATTGTTTCTGTAGGTCTTTTTGTAGGATTAATTAAATTGTTTGATTGGTCAAGCTGGAGCTTTATTAATGACTCCGATTGGTTTTCTATAGCAGTTGCACTAGGTTTTGCATTGGAGTCAAAGAACAGCTTATTTCAGTATGAAAGATTAAGCATAGCCTATAAAAAAAGCGCTAATGATCTTAGGGAAAGCTTAAACAAAATAAATGATAGTGATAATGATGTAAAAAAAGATGAGCGTGTATTTTCAGAATTTGTTTCAGACGTTGAAAATAGAATTTCAAATGAGCACAAATCTTGGTCATTAACTACAAATTTAAAAAACTTGCCCAATTTTTAATATTTCTCTTTTTCTTTTTTTAATAACTAGTTATTTTTATATATATGAATAACAAGTCAAATTTTGTTTTTGTTTCTTATGCTAGCGATGATACTTTGACTGAAGACAACCTAATAGACAAGTTTCTAAAGCATGGGAAACCAAGAGAAAGAAGAGGTGAAATAGAGATATTCAGAGACACTGAGAGAATTAATCATGGTGATGAATGGAGAAAAAAAATTGACGCTGCTCTTGAAAAAACTGATATTGCAATACTCATGATAAGTGTGAATTTTCTTGCCTCAGATTTCATAATGGAACATGAATTAAAAGTGTTGTTAAAAAAATATTCTGAAGAAGGAATTAGGGTCCTGCCTGTATTGTTAGGAACATGTGACTGGGATTATGAACCAGACTTAGAACAGTTTCAAATCTATCCAAGTGCAAATGAGCCTCTAGATTCTATGAATGACGCAACCTTTAATGAAAAAGCTGTAGAGTTCTTTCGAGATGTGCTTCCCCAAAACTATTTAAAAGTTAAAGATAAAGAAGATTTGGTAACGCAAAGACCAGATATACATGATCCTAAAAGCAAAGATGATTGGCAGGCTTTTGAAAAAGATGCTTTAAAGAGATGGTCTAAGTTCCCAGATGATGTGAGCCAAAGGTACTGGACACCAGAAGATATTGCAGGACAGCGAAATATTCAATTACAAATTCTATATAAATTTTTAAAAGAAAATAATTTTTCTAAATCAAAATACTTTAAAGAAGAAACTCCATGGTTTTTTCCATCACAACAAGCAGCAGAGATATGGGCTTATTTAAATACTGGAAAATTAGATGCAAAAACAAAAAAGTTGACGAAAGAAGATATGCTTTCTTTGTTTAAAAAATATAATGAGAAAAATTATAAAGATTACGAAAATGTTTTTAATAAATTACTTTCTTGGGGTGAAGAAAATTTAATTAATAAAAATTTGGGTACAATTTACTGGGGTCAAAACACTTCAGGTCCAGATCTTGGTTCTGTTGGTTGGATATATTGGAAAGAGGGTAAAAAAACATCAAAGGATAAATACTTTTTATTTCGTGTTGGAGTTCGTGGAACTGTTTCACCATCTTTCTGGTGGAATACTCAAAATTATTCAAATGAGGAAAAAAGTCCGTTTAATGATTTTGGGTTTCAGTCATCTATTCTTGAAAAATTTGCTCGAATAGGTTTTGCTGAATTTGGAGCTAATTTAACTAAAGATGGTCAAAACCTTGAGTCAGTGTCGAATAACAATGCCTTTACAAAAAGGGATTACTTTGTTGATTTAGCTAAGTTGTCTGATGAAAAAACATTGAATAGTTTTTTAGAAATTTTTAATGAAATTATCACAGAAATTAATCTTTCTAATTGATGCCTTTTCAATTAAATTTTTAATATGAACAAAAAAGTTTTCATATCGTATTCAAGAAAAGATACCTTGGATATTGCCGAGTTCAAAACTATAAAAAAGTTTAGAGATTTTGAGATAGTTATTGATGACGAAGAGGTCCCATTTAATAAACTTTGGAAAGATAACATTAGACAAAAAATTAATGACTCTGATGCAGCAATATTTTTTATTTCCAAAAATGCATTGAAGCCAGAATCACCAATAAGAAGCTTGGAAATACCTTTAATCTCTAAAAGACTGAGGGATCCTGATGATGACTTCAATTTTTTTCCAATATTTTTAGAAGATGTTGAAAAAGAGCTTGATAGTTATACTTTCACAACATTAAAAGACTCTAAAGAGGTGAAGTTTTTAGACTTCTTTCAAATCTATGATATTGAAAAACAAAACACTTTAGAAAATCTCTCAAGCCGAATGAGAAAAAGGTTTTTTAGAAACATTAATGCGAACATTACCCAAGTACTTAAAGGAGGTACATTATCGCCTGGTCAAGAATTAATAACAAAATTAAGTCGTATTCAAAAAATTAGATGGGCATTAGGTGTACTTGGTGTAGTTTTAGGTCTAGGTTGGTTTACTACTACTGATGCGTATGCAAGAATTCTAATAGCTGCTTATGAACAAAGAATTGAAAGTGGAGAAGTAGATGCTGATTCTGCAACAGTTAGATTTTTAGCTGAGCAATTAGATTCTGTAGAGAATTTAGACTCACTTACAAAT
>Ga0075480_10001554_pt1 | contig 14613 bp, 17 predicted proteins | sample DEB08_DNA_7_FD_81590 | JGI IMG/M metagenome (GOLD analysis project Ga0075480, IMG submission 81590) | Aqueous microbial communities from the Delaware River and Bay under freshwater to marine salinity gradient to study organic matter... | ecosystem: Environmental > Aquatic > Marine > Coastal ... | reverse complement strand
GTTTAATACGTCTGTTGGAAATGCTTGTGTCTTCGGTCCTGATTGTGTAAACTTGTATTCACCAAATTTACCACAATGTTTGATAACCTCAGGAATGTCTGTACCATTCGGGTCACTCGGAGAGGTATGTAAAAACAATAACATTTTTTTATCAGGATTCATTTCTGCGAATCTACTAAATGCTTCAACCACATCACCTGGCACTTTTCTACGAATGTTTCTGTTATTCCAACCTACAATAAAGTCATATTTTTCTAATTTAAACTTTTGTTTGAACTCAACTAATTTTGGGTCCATATCCGATAATGGTTTAAATAGTTTAGTTACACCGTGAGGAATATACTTATGATTCCAATCTTCTTTTGACATTCCTGTTTTCTCAAGTGTTCTTTTATTAATACCGTAGGTTTGTTTTGATATACCTAATAGTAAGTCACAACTTGCGTAAAATGGTGCGTTCCATATTGGGTCAGGAAGTGAATCCCAAATGTTGTAATACATGATTGGACAAATCTGTCTAATTTCATTTTCCATCTCATACAACCATCTCCAAAATCTTGGGTCTGTAAAGTGTAAGATTGCGTCAGGTTTTTCTATGTTTATTAATTGTCTTAGTATATCGGGATTACCGTAACCTGTATTACAATATATTTTTACACTTGCGTCTTTGACTCCTGTTTCTTTTTGAACATCAGCGTCTAAGATAAGTGTTTTACCTGACTCGGGGTGTTTTAATGCTGCACCCAACTGTACCCAATCATATTTGTGTACTGTTGACAATACAATTTCTTTTGATTGTGTTGCGATTCCACTATGTAATCGTAAATCATCGGAAAGTAAAAGTATCTTTGGTTTCTTTACCTTGTCCTTAGATACCTTCTTTAGTTTTGGTAGTTCTATACTCATGTGTAACTTCTTCTTTTTTATTTAACTATAAATATACAAAAAAAATTAATTAATTCCTATTATATTCATCAGAAATTCTAACAATATCATCTTCACCGAAATATGTACCTGTTTGAACTTCTATAAACTCAACGGGTTCATCTGTCTCATTCCATGCTCTGTGTTTTGCTCCTAATGGTATTCTGATGGTCTCACCATACTTTCTGAATACTTTTTCGTCATCTAAAACAATTGTCAACTCACCCTTTATCACGGTCCAACATTCTTGTCGTTTGTGGTGATATTGGTAAGACAACTTTTGATTTGGATTTACTGTAATTCTTTTTACTTTTGTAGTGGGGTCATCTAACAATACCTCGTATTTACCCCATGGTCTATGTTCTATTTCATTCATTGTACGAAACTTGCTTTCTTTTTCCATCTATTTAACAATCTGTTGAAATGATTAAATTCATTCCTTTGTATCTCCCCAAAATAAACTATCTTATCTGAGTTATGTACGATACAATCATATTGGTGAAGTGGTTGTGTTGGGTGATACGGTTTATCGTAATATTCATCTTCCATTCCACTATACAACGTTACAGATGTATGTGCAGGATTATATTCAATGTACTTTACACTCATTTCTAATGAATACTTTCTAACCCACTTTTCAATACCATTTTTTTTACCTCGTGTAACTATGATTAGGTCGTCACCAAACTTTTTCTTTAAGTTAAAAATTAACTCTTTTATTTCTCCTCTATTTTCATACGTCTCGTGACCTATCAACGCTACTCTCATACTTGACCAATTCTTTTTGTACTTTTTTCCAATACCTTTTAGTTTGTTTTTTCTGTAATCCTTTCGGACCACCATTCCAACACCTTGCAATTTCTTCATATGAACTATCTTTGTGGTAATAATTGTAAATTATATAAAACATTTCTATAGACTTCTTCTCATCCCATCTGTCATCTAATGTATAGAATTTTTCAGAATCAAATTTATGAAGTAGTCTATTTACTTCATTGACCATTATTGGTCTTATTTGTAAGATACCTGCTGCATTCTCTCCTTTAGCAAATGCACTTGGGTCTCCTTGTGATTCTACCTGTATCATCGCTCCTACCAAGTCTGAAATATCTCTATCAGGTATTTTTAGAATCATTGGTGTTGTTTCCACCGTTAGTTCTTTTATTGGTTTAGGTTCAAGAACCGTAATTGGTTCTACCCTTGGATTTTCTACTTTACTTGAACTAACTAAAAGTAAAGAAACCCATATAAATAAAGTTCTCATATTAAGATTTTATACGTTCCTTTTTGTTACACAATTCACTATCTTTGAAAGGACACCATTTACAGTTTTTGTTGTTCTTACCTGCGAGTGCAGGGAACTCACCAACTGTATTGTATGTTCCATCATCGTTAAAACTACTTTCAATAAATTCGTTAAAATTCTTTACTATTTTATTTAAGGTAGGTTTACCGTGAGGTGGTACAAACTCTTGTACCCTCTTTTGTGCAAACATTGCCTCTTCCCACAACTTTCTTTTTACAATAAAATACCTTACTTGTATTCTATCTAATGGATAACCATATTGTTCTGAGAAAAACTTTTTGTATAAAACTAATTGTGCGGTTTTTGTTTTATCCGCTTTCTGCCACTTGTTCCAACCTTTTGTTGATGTTTTGATATCCCATATTTCGATATTTCCATCACTGTCTTCAAAAACCAAGTCAAGGAAACCTTTCATCATGATTTGACTATCATCTGATACGGGATAATAAATAGGTAATTCTACACCAACAAGTTTCATATTACGAGTTGAAAAGTATGCAGACCGATTCTTTTTCAAGAAATCGAGTATTTGTATACCATCATCGTAGAACTCATTCATTTCACTACGATTGGTAAACTTAATTCCGTATATTGCCATGGTCTTTTTGTACTCTTTAGTCATTTCTTCTAACAAGAGTCCATTAAGGTCCATTTCATTTGCTTTTGTTGCAGAGTCATTATACATAACTTGTAACCAAGATTGTATAGTCTCATGCATTGCGGTACCAAATAGTAAGTGTATGGATGGGTCGAAGTCTTTGTGACCATCCATATAGGTTAGTTTCCACTGTTTAGGGCAGTTTGCCCACATTGTATACTGTGAATAGGAAACCTTCTTATCATCTTTCCCTTCTTTGTGTACGGGAAAATTGAATATATTGGATACCATTGATTTTTTCATCTACATAAAGATAAGAAAAAGACTTGGAATTACCAAATCTTTTATGTTAAATAATTGTTAAATTTTACTTAGCCCACTTCTTTCTTTGGACTATCTGTGCTATAACTCCATAAACACTCATATCTTCATATGTATCTTGGATGTTTTCACCAACTTCATCAGGTTGACCTAAAACTACTAATTGTTTTAGTCTTTGGATTTTATCATTCATTCTAAACCATAAACCTGTTAGTGATATCTTTATTTCATCTTCAGTTTCTAAGTTAGAACCAACTGAAATGTTATCAGGTCCGTAATTTCTTTGTTTTTTACAGAACGTCTCATACATTTCTTCTTGAATCTTTTTAAACTCAGTTGTCGTGTTTGGATATAATCTTTCACAATATTCTATTGCAGATTCCTCTACATTTCTCTTCACTTGTTTTTCACCATTCCACTTAACTTTGTTTTTTCTTTCTTTTATTACTTCAGCCATTTCTTTATTTCTTTATCTTCTATACCGTATTTTTTTATTATTTCGGTAATTTCATCTTTTGTTAGTATGTCAAGATATCCTATAACTTCTCTCTGAGATACTTCATAGTATTTTGACAAGTACTTTAAGACATTTTCATTGTACTTACTTTCTTTTTTACCTTTTATGTACTTATCCCATGTCTTTTTCTGTGGAAGAACGTCAAAATATAATTTGTACACATCTCGGGGTTTGAGTTGACCTATGGTATGTTTTTGTAATTCGTTTACCAACTCAATAAGATTAAGATTCATTGACAACCATCTATTTACTATAAATGGTGAGAATGTTTTCTTATCCATATCGGATAGAGTATTCCAAGGAACCTTTTTCTCTTTGATTCCCGAAATATGTTCAAATATTGTTTTAGTCTTCTTTTTCACCATTAATCAGTTCTTTTGGTGTAAATTTTGGATGAACTGTACCACAGTTGTTACATAATACAACGGGTATTGGTAACATCGATGCTACACCATTTGGTGATTGTACTGCTGGTACTTCTTTGTACATTGTTACTTCGTCAAAGAAGATACCACCACATTCGGGACATTCTACAGTCGGTAACTTTCTTGGGTCTAATTTTAGACCTACTTGTTGTTTGTTCTGTTGTCCCCCTAAGTCTACAACTTTTCCTTTTTTTGCCATAACTACTTTCCTATTGTTACTAAAATATTTAAAATCATCGCCATAATGTTGATTTCTTTATCAACAACCATTGAATCTTTGTACTGACCATCTGCGATGTTTAAAATAGTCTGTCCAACTTTACCTGATGCGTATTCATCTACTTCATCATATAGTGCTCTGTATAGTGGTTGAAAATCTTTTACTTTTGAATCAGCAATAATCTGTCTGATTTCATTGAATTGTTTTTTCATCTCACCACCTGATTTCATCACTTCAATTACATTGTCAACATAGTTTGCTTGAACTGTAGATGTTGTATCTATTTTCAACTCACCTTTGACAACCTGTCTCTGTGCTGCGTTTAGAACTCTACGAATGTCAGGATACCCACCATTAACTAATACTGCAAGGTCTTCTTTTTGAAACTTAACCTCTTCCTCGTTTAATATATCAAATAATCTTTTCGCTACTTCCTTCTTTGAAGGTGGTGTTATTGCGAATGTCTGACAACGAGATTGAATCGGGTCAATAACTTTCTCTACATAGTTACAAGTTAAAATAAATCTTGTAGACTTTGAAAAAGTTTCCATTAAGTTTCTAAGTGCTGCTTGTGCATTTGGTGTCAAATAATCTGCTTCATCTAATATGATAACCTTCCACTTTCTGAAACCCATCGATGATGCGAATCCACGAATCTTATCACGAACTGCGTCAACGGAGTTTTCATCAGAGGCGTTTATATACATAACATCACAATCAATCTGATTTGTGATTATTTTTGCGAGGGTAGTCTTACCTGTACCTGCTACTCCATAAAGTAACAAGTGTGGTACATCCTCATTCTCAATGTATATTTTTACTTTTTCTAAGATATGTTCATTACCAACATATCCCTCTAATGTATCGGGTCTATATTTTTCAACCCATAGTGAATTACTCATATTAAAAGAATTTATTTGATGTAAAGTTTTGTGACCATTTAGGGTCTCTCTTAGACTCATCTAATGGGTCACCTTTGTAATCTACGTTTCCTGCTTCATCAATAATTTTCTTAATCTCATCGATGTTTTCTTCAGGAATCCAAAGTTTAGTATAAACTTCATTCGGTGTATCTTTTACACCTCTTTCTAAACACCACTGTCTAATACCTTCCCATGCGTTACTTTTATGTAATGACGGGTGACTATTATACAAGATGTTCTTTTTATATCCATTACCCTGTAAGATATGATATAACCACTCCACACCGTATTTGGTTTTGGATGTATGTTTCTTCTTACTGTTTTCTAAACAATGTATTAAATCACCAACAAGATTATTTTTAAAGTCTTCATCATGTGGTGGTAATTCCCAATCAAATTTCTTACCTTCAGGAATTTTATTTATTACATCTAAGAACTCCTCTTTATCTGAGAAGTATAATGGATAGTCTTTACCCAAGACATATTCATATGTTGGGTGTTTGAACGCCAAACTTGGTTTCTTTAACCTAACTGCGTCTTGTACTGATAAGTTCCAAGTCATGTAGTTGTCAACAAAACACAAAGTAGCATGAGACTGTTCAATCAAATTACGATATGCTCCACCACTTGGTAAATTCTTGACATACATCCATTTTGGTGCAGGTTTACCTGCCATAGGTTTCTTAGCATTTTCATCAGTAACCCAAACTAACCACTCATCCCTATCAAGGTCTTCAGTATATTCAATAAGTTTATTGATACCTGTTGAATTATTCCATCTATGATTGAATAACAATATCTTTTTACCTCGTGCAGGATTAGGGAATGGTTCCGAATCAGGGAACTGTCCTACTCCTAATGGAAAATAGTTAATCTTTTCATCCATGACTTCGTCATTGATACCTTGAACTATATATTCCCTTTTGTCCCAATTAGATTTCATATAATCTTTTGATACAGGACAGTGGAAATATGATTTGTAAGACCAATTGATTGCTTCAAGTTGTCTATAGAATCCTTCAGGATATCCATCTGTAACTCTACTCTTTGTACAGTCAACCCAATGGAAAAAGTTGAAACATTCTACTGTAAGACCATATCTTGAAGACATGATTGAATTTACAACATTATATAAAAGTTCAGGTTGATGATTAAATATAAAGTCAAAATCTTGACCTCTCCAATCTGTAAGTTTGTTTAAGAGTTTACCGTTAAAGTATGCTCTATTTGATAAAACAGATTGAGTATAATCAAATGGTACTAATGTTACGTTTGGACCTAAATCAGGAATCGTGTTATTGGTAGGGACCAATATTGTATGGTGACACATTGGTAAAAACTTGATAGTCTTAACCATAACTTTATAGTTAGAATCACCGTGATGTTGAAATTTAGGACCACTCCACCTAACAGGTGACATGATGTGTAGAACTCGTCTACCGTACAGTGGATGGTTGTAATCTTTAGTCATATTTTCTCCTTACTTTATTTCTACTAAGTAGTAGTTAGAAGTGAAACCATCTTTTTCAAATGTTGCGAATGCAAGTCCTTGACTTGAAACTTTTAGAGAAGATGATTTTGCACCTTTGTTTGCGTTAAGAATTTCTTTTAAGTATTTTGCTGAGAATGAGATTGGTTCGATGTCACCATCACATTTACAGTTTACATTCATAGAAATTCTATTAGAATTAATTTTTTGATAACCTAACACAACAGAACCTTTGTTACCCTTACAAGAGAAAGTAAATGTATCTGATTCACTTAACGCTCCCTTTGACTTTACGAATGTTGAAATAAATTCATCATCTAATGTAATTTCACCATTAAAGTCAGGTAGTTGTTTTAAATCAGGAACTACAGGGATAACAGATAAATCTGCTAACATATAATTAACTGATGTCTTCTTGTCTGAGAATACTAAAGATGCTTCACCTTCAGTAATATCAATAGAAGAATCTAAAACACCTAACAACCCTTTAAGTTGTGATGTTGTGTAAATACCGAACTCTCCATTTGGGAATTCTTTGTTTTCACTTTGAACACTCCCTAAGAGTGTCTTGTCGTCTGAAATAAAACTTACAGACATACCTTCATCGGTTGAGTTAATCTTAACCGATTCGACTTCACCACCGAGATTATATCGGGAAATGAAACCTTCAAACGAATTTTTCTTCATAATTTATTTTAAGTTTGTTACTAATATACAAAATTTAATTGACAATTCCTAATCAAAACTAAAAAATTTATTTACAGTGACAGGATTTGCTTTTAGACGTTTTTTATTGTTAACCACATCAAACGATAAGTTATCAGCGGAGTATCCTTCTTGAATGATACCTTTATTGGTTACTTCTACCTTTCTGTCTTTTCTTGCGAAAATCCAAATACCCCTACCCGATTTGGTAGTTTTATCAAATACATGAAAGTCTTTTGAATATGAGTCCATATCCACAATTACTTCACTATGGCCAGGGTCTAAAGGAAACGGTTCAGAGTGTGGTAACGGGAATGTCCAAACTACGTTCTTACTTATACGACAAACTTCATCAACAAATGTCTTCATATACTTTTGTGGAATGTGTTCAAGTGTTTCTGAACACCATGTCCAATCCCACTGTTTGTCTTCAAAGTCAGTTCCCTCTACAATATCTTGAACATAATCAACGCCTGGGCCACTTCTTATATCAAGATTTCTGTATTCCTCACATCTTGTTTGTAGAACACCTTTGTAAGGTGCTGTACACCCACCACCCACGTCTAATATGGATTCTGCTCCTCTTGGTGGTAAGTATAAAAGAAAATATCTAATAACATTTTCTACATTTTTATGTGTTGATACATCTAACATAATATATTCCTAATTAATTAATATTTAAAATCCAAAAAATTGTGATGCTTTCTGTAAATTAGAATTAGGTTTTTCCCAATCCATCGCTTCATAGAAATCTCCAAGTTTGTTTTCTAACTCTTTTTCCCATATTTTATCGTAGTCAATATATTGTTCAACAAACTTTAGAATCTGTGGTGGGTCGTTGTGACCTTTTAACGCGGTTGACTCCAATCCAAGTGGATTGTTTTTTAAATAAACCCACTTAACTTTGTCACCATCTCTCATTGGTTCATATTTGTAAGGTACTTTATAGAATGCAAGTAATTGATTATATGTCAGTGCAGATTTAACGTGAGCGGGAGTTCCTTTTTTGAACTCACCTATCACCTGACTTTTTGTCATATACTTTGACAGTTCTTTTACTGACGTATTTTTTGCAATGTCTATAAAGTTCCTATCGACCATACCATCTTTGTAATCTAATATTTTTTGGTCTATCTCTGATTTATCAGTTGATTTTAGAATATCTAAAAGAACTGTTTTCATAACTTCTTTAAAGTAAGTTGGAAACGAACTACGTTTTACATCCAATCCTTTTACGTCCAATTTATCACAATCAACAGTATTGTCGTTGATAATCCATTGAGCGTATCGTTTCTTTGATACCCAAAAACCACCCTTTGCGATTGTTTCTTGTTTGATATCAAATCTATGTGTATCAATGTTAAATAACTTTTTTGCCATAACATCGTACATTCCATTAATATGTTGTTCTACCTCTTTTGCCGCGGATAGAATCGCAGGAATCATTTCTTCATCCGACTCTTCATTGAGTTCAGGATTACGTGCTTTTACCAACGGTGCTGCTTGATAGAATACAGAATCAGTATCAGTATACACGTTATAGTCTGCCTCTTTTCCTATCACCTTTGAGTAGTATTGGTTTGCAATCAACTCAGTTGTTTTAATTACAGTTTGACCTGTAATCGTAGTTGCTTCTGCATTGTCAATATCATAGAATCTGAATGATGGTAATCCTAAAACTCCATATAAAGAGTTTAACATAATCTTTTGTACTAACTGTCGTTTACCGTAAAACTTGTATTGTTCGTCATTACCTTCTTTACCATACTTTTTCATCAAATCTTTGTATTCAACTCTTTTGTTAAACCAAACATTTAATATTTCAGGAATAATACCAACTTTATCTGTTCTATAAAGGACTCCGTTTGATGCGACTGAGTATTTGTTTTTATCTATAAATGCTTTGAACTTATCTTTTGGTAAAGTAGGAAATTCATTCCCATCAACGTCCATAATAGTATAAGTTTCTAATCTACCTTTCATATGGTCTTCAGCAGAATAATCTTTCAACTTACCAATTTTTGTCTCAGGTGAAATATTGATACTCATAATGATTGATGGATATAGTGAAGTCAAATCTAAATCATAAACCCATTTATACAATCCTGGCTTTGGTTCTTTTACATACGCACCTGTAAACTTAGATTCACCATCTGAACCATCTTCGTTTCTTGGAACTCGTCTTGCTTTATTTGGTGCGACTCTACCACTCCTTCTAAGAAATGTCAACATTGCACCCTCTAACCATTTTGATGAAAACAAGTAATCTTCATAAAATACATGACCTGTATGACATATTGCTCTTGCTAAATCAATAAACTGAAGTTTCTTATCCATATCAACAACCAACTCAACATCAACTAAGTTATACTCAATGAACTTCTCTATATCATCTCTGAATAGTTGGTCAAGGTTTCCTTCATACTCAATCTTTCCTCTACCCAATTCAGTTGTTGCTACCGTGTCTAATCTATAGTTTGGAAGTTCAGTATATGTATAACATTTGTACAACGCAAGATAATCTAATGCCGATACACCTGCGATAATGTATCTTTTACGATATTTGTTCCAATGAACTTTACCAATCGGTGATAGTTTGTTTGCTAATCTTTCACCAAATCTATTCTTTAATCTGTTGTACAAGTATGTTACATCAAAATAATCAATATTCCATCCTGTTACAATTGATGGATTTATTTCTTGCCACTTGTTTAAGAATGCTGTAAGTAGTTCATCTTCTGAGTCGAATGATTCTACCTGTGCACCTTTGATTGTTTTATTAATCTTCTCACCTTTATTAACAACGTAAACAAAATAATCATTTGTAACACTATCATGTCCTGCAATCGCAGTAATTTCGTTATCTGCTTTATCAATGTCAGGAAGACCACTAAGCATTTCTACCTCTATATCAAAAGTAAGAACTGTATGTCCAACTGATGATTCATCTGAGTCACCGTAGTTGTCAATTAAGAATCTTGTAACTTCGTTTACATCTGATTCATATAATTGTAAATCATCTTCTGCTTTCCACCAAGTAAGTTTCTTTAAACGTTCACCGTGAATTGATTGATGTGCTCCATTACCGTCTCTTACATATGCGTATCTACGATACTTTGATGTATAGTAACCTTTTTCATCATCCCAACAGTGTATGATATTCTTTTCTTTTTCGTAGTATACGTTTTGATACATATATTATTGATAATCGTTAAATTCACCAAAAAGTAGGTGAGTCCAAGTTTCCCCTTTTACTATTTTTCTAATATTCGCAGGAGATACTCCGTTGTTTCTTGCTAATACTCTTATATTACGATGACCCACAGACCATAATTTTCTGATAGACTTCACTTGTCCTTCTGTTAATTTATGTTGTGGATGTGATTCACCTCGTAACCTCATTTTAAATCTTTTCACTAATATACAAAATTTTTATTAATTTTCCAAATACATTTCACCATTTTTTACACCCGATGGTTCTACGTCCCATAGGTTTATTGCGATGGCTCTTCGTGTCCCACGAGTAACTTTAGTAACTCTATGTGGATGGTGACCTGCAGGAAAGATAACTAATCTATTGTATTTGGGTTCTAATCTTTCAGGTTCACCTTCTATTCCGTCAGGATATATTTCAAGATATCCACCATCGATATCGTTTTCCCACGGATAAAAAACTGTTCCTATTACGGGTCTAACTATTCTTTTTTCAGTATCCCATATATATTCATCTTTATCAAAGTGAAATGGTAGTTCATCTCGTTCCTCGTCTTGAGAATAAACACCTGTCCAATATTCAAACCCTGAAACGTTTACAGATGGATATGGAGAGTTTTCACCCCAAATATACTGTATTAACTCTTTCTTAAGTGTATTGGTTGGTGTATTCCACCACCCGTTCCACCAATAGTAACCCTTATCATCCCAAAAAGTATTATCCTCTTTGAGTCGATTTAAAAGGTCTTGGTCTTTAATAAAATCATCAATTACTATCATAGTAATGTTTCTACTTTCTTTAATGCTGCTGCGATTACTTGGTGCATATCGTAATACTTGTATTCTGCTAATCTACCACCAAATATCACCTTGTCTTGTTGTTGTGACAATTTTTTATACTTGTTATACTTTTCGTTGTTTACTTTATCATTTACAGGATAAAATGGTTCAACTCCTCGTTCATATGGTTGTGGGTATTCCCAACTAACATAAGTTCCTTCTTGATTTTGATTATCAAAGTGTTTATGTTCAATGATTCGTGTATATGGTGTTTCTGAATCAGTGTAATTCATAACTGCACATCCTTGATAGTTATCCTTTGATTTATACATCTTGTTCATCCAATGTACAGATTTGTATTCCAAATCACCATATTTGTAATCGTAGTATTTATCAATTGGTCCTGTGTATATTACTGTCTCACCTAAACCATCCCAAAAGTCCTTTTTGTCAAAATAGTCTGTTTCTGTAAATACTTCAATGTCTTCTAACAACGTTTCAAATATCTGAGTGTATCCACCGATTGGTATTCCTTGATATTTGTCATTAAAATAGTTGTTATTGTAAGTGAATCTAACAGGTAATCTTTTGATGATTGATTTTGGTAACAACATACAAGGTTTCATCCACTGTTTTTCAGTGTAACCTTTTATTAGTTTTTGATAAATATCTTTACCAACAAGAGCTTGTGCTTGTTCTTCTAAGTTAGTAGGATTACCTTTAAATCTCTGTGATTCAATCTTTTCTTTTGCTCCCTCAGGAGTTCTAACACCCCACATTTTGTTAAATGTATACATATTGAAAGGTAATGGATATATCTCACCTTTATAGTTTGCTATTGGATTTAATTGAAACTGATTAAAGTCTACAAACTGATTTATCCAATGCCACACCTTCTCACTGTTTGTATGAAATATATGAGGTCCATATTTGTGTACATGAATTTTATCTACCTCTTCTGTATAACAGTTACCACCAATGTGGTCTCTTTTTTCAATAACACAAACTTTTTTACCTGCTTCTTTCAGTTCGTATGCACAAACTGCTCCATAAAACCCTGAACCGACAATTAAATAATCGTATTTATACATTTCTTTTTGCAACTTCTAATAATTCTTTACACCTTGTTCCTGTATCAGGATATGATTGGTTATCTATAAAAAACGTAGAATTAGGAAACGGATTCTTGTTTTTCATAATTTTAGTACAAACTTCTAACATCTGTTCCCAAAATCCATTGTCTCTATAATAGTATGCTAACTCAATCAAATGTTCGTTTCTTCCTTGACAGTATTTTTCCGCTTCTTCCCACTTTTGTAATCCATCATATGGTTCACCTAAAAATGCATACAATCTACCTAACAATAAACATGCGTAATATGCCATTTCATCCCAATGAGGATTTTCACCGTGAACTTTTTTTAGATACATTTCAAAATAAAATATTGCTCTTCTTGCATATTCATATGAATGTAGTTCACCAAATGGTAACTCTTCTGTTTTCCAATAACCATCATAATATGATTTTCCAATATACCATAAATGATAGTCATCTTCTAATACTTTTTTAGTTGGTACATTTTCCAACTCAAGTGTTAGTGCGTCTGTAATAAACTTATTGTCTACAGTCCAAGTTTGTCCGTCATTTGTTACGATGTGTCTAAATGAAATGTCTAAATTAAATCTAACAAAGTCTTCATCCACATCAGGTAAATGTATTGTTTCGTGTCTTTTTGAGTGTTTGAAATACCACGGTCTGTTTGCGTTCCATAACCAAGTTCTGTAATAGTAACTATCAGTTGTTTCTACGGGGATATTAAAAGAATCGATAGAAGTGTCGTTGAATACCGACCAATCAAAATCATCATCTACTTTTAATTGTTCATCCGCGTCCATTCTAAGAATCCAATCACATCCATGATTAGAACTTAGACACTTTTGTAAAGTATGGTCTCTATTGTAGCCAGGAAACTTCCATTCTGTTTCATACAGAAATCCATCAATTCCCTTTTCTTCAAAAAAATCACGAATTATTTGTTGAGTTCCATCAGTTGACCCATTATCTTGAATCACCCAATAGTCAATGTACTGATAACACGACTCTAACATTCTAAGAATAGTGTTAGATTCGTTTGCTACCATAGCATTCAAACAAATCTTTGTTTGTTTCATAACTTTTTTAATTTTATATCGATAAGTACTCGTTCATTGGTTTTACACCGATAATTCTTTTTACTTCGATTTGATTCTCTAACAAAACTACAGTTGGAACACTCCTTATACCGTATCTCTGTGCTAAGTCGGATTGTTCATCCACATTTATTTTTTTTACGGGAATCGTATTACCGACTTGTTCCATTACAGGACTCAACGTTTTACATGGTTGACACCACGCTGCTGAAAAATACAAATATTCTTTCATTTTCTTACCTTCATTTAACCATCACAGGATACACAATCAGGGTCCAATGCTCGTGCTGCGATATCACCACGAAGGACGGACTCTGTTCTCATATAATATAAAGTTTTGATTCCTTGTTTCCACGCTTCCATAGTGACTTGATTAATCCACTTTGGACTTGCTTCAGATGGGAACGCCAGATTCAACGAAACTGATTGGTCAATATATTGTTGTCTAACACCTGCTTGTCTGATTAATTCTAACTGATTAATTTCTTTGAAGGTCTTAAATACGTCTTTTACCCAAAAAACTTGTTCTTTATCAAATGCCTCTTGAGGAATGTCTTCTCTTTTTAGGAGTTTTCCATCTACATATCCCCAATCATCTAATTCTTTTATGTCTTGAACTGAACCACCATCTTCTAAGATTTTGTCCCAAGTTGATTTTTTGTTGATACCAACTTTTCTAAGAACTTTTTCTAATTCAAGATTTTTACGGATAAACGTACCTTTTGCAGTTTGTTCCGTAAATACATTTGATGGCCATGGTTCAATACCTGCTGACACATTACCACTTAACTTAGAATTAGAAACAGTTGGTGCGATTGCTCTTAAGTGAGTATTTCTAAACCCACTATCTTTACACCACAACGGTTCACCTAACTCAGTTGCCATATCTCTACTTGCTCTTTCTGATTCAATCTTGATTTGAGAAAAGATTTTACGAGTTTCAAATTGAGAAGGTAATCCTTCAAACGAAATACCTTTTCTTTGTAAGTAAGTATGCCATCC
>Ga0075480_10001544_pt1 | contig 14655 bp, 14 predicted proteins | sample DEB08_DNA_7_FD_81590 | JGI IMG/M metagenome (GOLD analysis project Ga0075480, IMG submission 81590) | Aqueous microbial communities from the Delaware River and Bay under freshwater to marine salinity gradient to study organic matter... | ecosystem: Environmental > Aquatic > Marine > Coastal ... | reverse complement strand
AAGATTAAATATTAAATCTACCAACAGCTACACCTCGATTAATATCTGGAAAATGTGCTACCTCAACTTCAGTGATATAATCTTTTTTTAATAGGTCTAACCATGCTCGTGTTGGTCCTGTATTTGCCAAAGTTCTATTTTTGTCATCAATAACCACATCATCAATTGCTACCAAGGTCTCTTTATCAGAAAACTTTTGACAATTTTTTATATCGTTATACGCATAATCATATGAATGATTTCCATCTATATAGATGAAGTTAAAAATCTTGTTTTCTGGAATTGTTGAAAAATCATTTAAAGCCAAAATTGAATCTTTAAATATTACTTTCAATCTATTAGGAAATTTATTATTTAGAAATTCAACACCAAATTTACAGTAATACCAATATCCAACATCTATTGATGTAATTTTAGAATTTGGATTACTACTTAAAAATATTTCTGAAGAGTGACCAGCATTAAATCCAATTTCTAAAACATCTTTAAAATTCTCATTGTATTTGTTTAAGAAATCACTTTGAAGTTGTGATTGTGTGGAATTGCCTTCGATAATTCTTATATTATTTGTTTTATAATAATTAGCTAAATTATTGTAATTTAATGACTTTGAATTTTTCAATTTAATGTATTTTGAAAAGGTTAAAATATTTAGTCTAAGATTCAAAATATTTTTTTTAAAACGAAAGTATTTGTGTTTTAATCGAGTTTTTAATTTAAATTGTTCATTCATTCTATTTGATATTGTAATCATTTTATGTAGAAATTTATTTCAAAAAATTTTAATCTGTAAACTCTGTTATACGTTGTAAACCTCTGAAACAGCGGTTAGATATTTGGAAAATGCAACGGGATTAGCAAAGAATTCTTTTTCAACATTTGCTGAATCTTCCCCGATTTTGAATTCAATAATTGATTTTGAGAATAAGATTTTCTTTTTAGATAGATTCCTTTCCTCGTGATTGAAAAATGAGATATCTCTATCAATAGTCATCCTAATTTTGTCAAATTGATAATAGCTTCTTGTATATGAGGTAAAAACTGTAGGAAGTAAGTGTAGGTTATTATGAAATATTAGCTTTACATCATTAAAACTAGAAATTGATAATTTTTCTACAGATTTTGATTTACCTTGAGAGTTACTATATTTAATTTCTTTGTAGTACTTATTAATTCCTCCATATTTTCTAACTCTTACTTTAGATTTATTTGCATCTGAAAGATTAGATAAATGATAAAGACTTAAGTCAAATGTATCAAAGTAAAGTGATGTAATTTTTCTATCAGGATGAAGTACCGAAAGCTTCTTTTGGTATGTGAGTAGTAAATTTGAAATTTTATTTTCTTCCAAAACAAATTTGTATTCTTTTCTTTGTTCCAACATACTATTTTTCTATGGTAATAAATTCAGACCCCAATTGAACGAAGTCGCTATCTTTATTTTGACAATTGTAATTATTTGTAGCAAGTTTTGCTGGTCCAAATTCTTGTTTTTTTCTGTAAATAGAAACACATGTTTGACTCTCGCTGATATCTACACTACGGATAACGACATAAGAGGAATCTTTTATTGCAATACCTATATTAGATTTTGATGAATTATAGTTTTGTACGTCTAGTTTTGAATTTTCACCCACAGAAAAACCTTTATCACCACAATTATTCGTCTCTATATACATAAATGAAATGTTGCTACCTGAAACATCTAGACAATCATTATTTGCATTAGTAATCTTGATAGTTTCAATTTCTAGATCAGAAAAATCTATATCTAGTGCATCGCTACTAGAATTATCAATAGAAATTTCCTCAATAGTACCATTTACTCTGATTAGGTTAACTCCATCCTCACAGAATGAGTTTTCCATTTTGATAGATATGTTTTTAACGTATGTGTTGTAAAAAGTTATGCAACCGGTCAGTGATTTTTCATCCATTCTGTCTTGAAGCATTTCTATTTCAGGACTCGCGGAAATAACAAATCGCCAATTTGCATAGAGACTAGCATCGGTTATGATAATTTTTTGTGAATTGTTATCAAGAATTATATTAAATATTAAGTTATCATAATCAATGTTTATTTTAGGTGCACCATAAGCTTGAAATCCTGTTCTTTTCACTTCACTACTTTTAACAGCACCATCTGTAAAAGACTCAAGAGATAAACCAAATGGGTAAGTATTTGGATGAGTTTTATCAGAGTTTTTTTTAAAATAATTTTGATTTTCTAGCAGGGAACTACAATTTGTCAGATACTGGTTACAAATTTCACCCTGTTGGTTGAGGAAATCGAAGAAGATAAAATTAGTACCATAATCGCTTGTATTAGGGAAAAGAGTTTTATTTTTAGAAAATGAACTATTTCTTGGAGATAATTTAATTTTCTCTTTACTTAAATAATTTAAATTAATTTTGAAATTTTCAAAAACTGTTTTAGAGGTTTGAATATCGGTTACTCCTCCTTTATTGGTTACATCTTGGTAAAGATCATTTGCATTAAAACTAAGTTCATCAAGTAATTTCTTTGCAAAATTATGATAACTATTTATGCATAGGTATCTAAAGTAATAATTTGTATCAGAAAAATTTTTGCATAAATCTAAAGGAGCATTCCTGAATAAAGTCCGATCAGTTAACTGAGAATCTCCATCATAGTAAATTGGTATTAACTCATTTTTGAAATTATCATAATAAAAATTTCTATTAGTAAAAGCTAAGCCATGTTGAGCATCTAATGCAGCCATAAGCGTATCAAACTTTGCAATCGATTTATATTCAGATAATGACGTATCGTATGTTAATCTCATACCTTGAACTTTTATATTATTGACATTTGAGCTATTAAATATAAGAGAGTTATAATTTTCTAATGCTTTTAAAGAAATATGTTGATTTACATATGACTTTCTACTCCATGATGAGTTAGTAATTTCAGCAAACATAAAAAGAGAATCAGTATCTTTTTGATTTCTCTTTTCCCAAAAAAAATCTTCTGTAACCTGTAAAAGGGGTCCTTCTCTATAGTTATTAAACTCAACAAACTCTTTTACCAATTTTTCCTGAAAAAAGTATTTTGTTACTTTACCTCTATTGAAAACTACATTGGTTTGGAAAGTCCTAGGTGTGAGAACATCATAACGTTCAAGTATTGAAGTTACAAATAGTTCATTAACTCCATATCTTGTTTCTGGAAGAAACAATTTAAACTCACTTATACCAAATATACTTCCTTCCAAGAGACTGACATTTAAAGACGTTTGGTTCATATTTCTAATGTGATCCTGAACATCTCCTGTGAGGCTCACTTTTGCATAGTAAGTGCAAGAGAAGTTTTTAAATTCAAATTTTATACTTGCACTAAATTTTTTTTTATATTTATCCGGAATTATATCGTTTCTATCTTTTTGCAACAAGAAAAAATTTTCAAACCATTTATCTTTATCTACTAAGTCTATTTTGATATTATTTAAATCCTTATTTGTTAAGTTGTTTAATTCATCAAAAGACATACCCTCGCAAAGTGGATATATTTCATCTTCAAGGTTTTCAGACAAAATATTTTCAGAGTTAATAATTTCTGTTGTTGTCGGATTAGAACTAGTTAAAAAGAAACCAAAAAATAGAATTAAGCCTATAGAGATACTTTTTTTAATATTTAGGATTGTCAATTGAGTATGTAATTGTTTCTTGTTCTACACTTTGTTTTATTTCCAATAATTTTTTTAGATTATTTGACTGGAATCTATACATATATTTTTCTCCATCAGTCGAGACATGAGTTAGTTGAGATATTGAGTTTAAATTAGATATTTCAGAATTTAAAACTAAGTTTAAATGTATGGAGTTATCATTAAAATCCAATATATTAAGATTTAATTTTTTAGTAACAAATTTATATACTTCCAATGAGAAAGACGCCAATGTTATCAGCATTACAAAGGTTATTGTGATAGAAGGATTAACGTTTGTAACTATACCTAATGTAATTAAGAGAAAATAAACAACAAGCTCAGAAGGATTCTTTACAGGTGTTCTAAACCTCACAATAGATAATGCACCAACCATCCCAAGTGATAATGCAATATTATCAGAAATTACAGAAGTGATAACAAAACCTGTTAATGGTAGATAAATAAATACAGAAAATTGAGAAAAGGTTTTTACCCATTGTTCAGAATTAATAAAATGAAAAAGAAATCTTATAAAAAGACCGGAAAAAACTGTCAAAAGAGCCAATCTGAAATAGTCAAAATCAAATATGTAGTCAAATCCAAAAGTTTGTACAACCATCTTTGTATTCTAATATGTATAGTATAAAAGTTGCTTTATTTTTATCACTTTTAGTTAGTTTATCTAAAGTTAAACGCGTAACTAAAAATGTGACAAACAACCTTTTCGGTTTTTTATTGGCTAAGCTAAATTGAGTAAATAAAATGAAATATTATAAAAATATAATTATCCGATTTAATAAGTACGTATCTACTTTTAGCAATAATCTATATTGTAAAATCTGGAATTTTATTTTTCTAATTACAAACAAAGATGTAAGACTAAATGTAACAAATAATGGCAACGCAATCCTGGTTTCGGATAATGAAAACAAAATACTTATATCTCAAAAATTACGCGCTTGGTTTTATTTCAAATCTATTAAAAACAGATTGGATTCTTTGGGAAGAATGTATTTTTTTGATAAAATTTTATTTAGCGAAAATGACATAATAATAGACTGCGGAGCAAATATTGGAGAGATATATAAGTCCATAAAGCTTTTTAATAATAAAAGTTTTTATTATTATGGTTTTGAACCTGTTGACTCTGAATTTGAGATAGTACAACACAATACTATAAATCAAATATCAAGGCCAATAGCCCTTTTTGATAAAAATGAAAATAAAAAAATATATCTTCATATTGCAGGAGCAGACTCAGCCCTTTTGCAAGATGATAGATATCACGAAGGAAATTTAGTTGAGTGTATTAGGTTAGATTCTTTGAGTAGCCTACATAGTAAAAAAATAAAGTTGTTAAAACTTGAAGCGGAGGGTGCTGAATTACAGGTGTTACATGGGTGTGGAGATATTCTTCAAAACATAGAGTTTATATCAGCTGACATTGGTTTTGAATTAGAGCAAGGTACAAAAAGCAATGAAGTAGAAGTGTCGGAATATCTAATAGAAAATAATTTTCATAAGGTTGCTTCTAATAGTCGACATGTAAATTTGTTCAAAAATAAAAATTTTTAATTTTTAATTAATTCGATAATTATAGGGATTATTATAAAAAAGTCTGGCATGATCACTATTAGATAGTGTTTCATTCCACGCTAACTGCGACGTAGAGCATCTACATAACGAGGGATTAATAAAACAAACTTTAAAAATTTTAATATTCTAAAGTATTTCATCTATCTTAATCTTTTTTAAGAGATTTTTTAAATGTAAGAAAATTTAGTAATTACCATTAAGTTACATGTTGAATTATCTTTTTTGTTTAGATCAAAACTACAATAAACAACTTTTAACAACTCTTAATTCATTAAATTTAAATTCCACTTCCAAATTTAATGTTTATATTATCCATAGTTATCCGGAGTCTTTATATGATCTTATTGAAAAAAATAAAATAATATTTGATAATATTAATAAATTCCAAGTCTTTAAATACTTACAAAATAATCATGTATTTCCAAATATTGAAAACAGTCATGTATCTGAAGCAACTTATTACAGATTCTTTCTAGAGGATTATATTAAAGAAGAGGTTGATTATTTAATCTATCTTGACTGTGATATTTTGTGTTTAAACAACCCTACCGATATATTAACAGAAAATATTAGAAAACTTGACAAGTCAAATTTTATGATTGCTGCTTCAACTGAGTATATACATACTCCTGAAACTTCTGAATTATTCAATAGGCTAGAATTAAAAGGCAACCAGTACTTTAATGCTGGCGTAATATTAATTAACTATCAAATGTGGAAAAGTAATAATTTAAAGCACAAATTATTATCTACTATGAAGCTATTACATCATAAGATAAATTTTTGGGACCAAGATATATTAAATCATGTTTTTGATGGAGATTATCTAACAATTTCTAATAACTTAAATTTCTTTGCCCCATCTGAAAAAGAAAGAAATAGTGCTGATTTAAGATCAGTTATATTTTTACATTTTGCAGGAAGCAATAAACCATGGAAGCTTCAAGGTGCTTTGATGAATATTTCTCGAGAATTCCATAAGAATTATTCTTCTATATTTCCCAATAAATATTTGATCGTTACCAACTATAGAAAGAAAGCACTGTTTGACTTAACAAAGAATTTAGTTAATTTAAAAATATTAAAATTAGAAAGTCCCATAGATTTTATAAAACAAGTGGTGAAATCTCTTAAAGCATGAAAGTAAATTTTAAAATATACATAGTTCACTATAAAAAATTAGTGGAAAGAAAAAAAATAATGGAAAACTCATTACGTAGTCACGGCATGTCCTATTATTTTGAGTCTGATTACGACAGGACGTGTTTAAAACCAACCGATAAGAATAAATTTTCCAATAAACTTGAAGATGCTTATAAAGCAAATTTTCTCTCACATATAAAATGTTATGAATTGCTTTGTGAGTCTGGTGATGAATATGCATTAATTCTTGAAGATGATTCAGTTCCTGATAAATTATTTTATGAAAACATACATCAATATTTAAAACAACTACCTAAAGATTTCGGCCTATTTTTTATAAGTGAGGGAAAAGATCAACTAAATATACCACGTTATTTAAGAAGGCCATTTAAAAAAGTTTATAGAAAGAATATTCAGGCTGTTTCATGGGGAGGAGACGGTGCCTCTAGAAATGCAGATGCATATTTCATTTCAAAGAAATATGCTCAAATATTTTATGATGAATTCAACAAAGAAAATTCTACTGTGGACATGAATATTGACTGGTGGATGAACGGCATCATAAGAGACCATGAAATACCTGTTTATTGGGCTGAACCTTTTATTATCCAAACTAATAAATATGAGACATCATTTTAAAGTAAAGACAAGAATATTTATCTCTTGTTATGTTAGTTAATAACAAACTAAATTCCTCATAGCCACCTCAGCATATAAACCTATCATCCTTAAAAATAACTCAAAAATTTACTAGTATCAAAAAAAATACCACTGAAAAAATATTGAAACTTTGGGTAAGATTATTAAATGAAAGTTTGCTTATTATCTTACAATCATAAACCCTTTATTGGAGGCATTGAAACATATTCAAATGAACTACAAAAATTTATGTTATCAAAAAATATAAAACATAAAATAATTTGTGGAAAATTTGTAAAATTTAAATTTATTAGAATCATTGAAGTTATATTGAGGTTTTACTTAAATATAGTTTCTAAAAACTATGATATAGTCCACCTAACAAGCTTAAACCTGTGGCCAGTTTTATTTATTAATAAACTTTCAAACAAACATCTTATTTTTATTGTAAATCTTCACGGACTTGAGTTAACGTATGGAGAAAGAAAAAAATTATTATCGAGATTATATAACTTTCTTTTACCTATAAATTACATAAACAATCAAGACAATATCCATTTCTTATGTAATAGCATACAAACAATGGAGCTAGCTGAAAAAAAGTTTTTTAAAAATAAGCTGCACTTCATTCCTATGGGAGTAAAAAAAGTTCTAGATACTGATACAACCAAGAATATTAATAAAAATCATTTATTCTACATAGGAAGGGTAGTTGAAAGAAAAGGTGTAAGTTGGTTTTGCGATAATGTGTTAATTCATTTCAAAGACACAAAGTTATTTTTTGCCGGTCCAATAATTGACAAAGATGAATTTAACAAAATAAATTCTAATCCACAAACACAATATATGGGGATTATTTCTGAAGAGCATAAATTAATGATGATTCAACAATCACTAGCTACGGTTATTCCCAATATAACTAACTTATCAAGTGCGGATTTTGAAGGTTTTGGAATCTCTTTACTGGAAATAGTCGCACTCGGAGGACTCCCAATTGCCGCAAAATCTCAAGGAATAATCACTTCAAGTTTGGACGGAAAAATAGGAATAACAGTCAGGGGGGAAAGTCCTGATGAGTGGAAAGAACAAATCAAGATTTTGCAAACAAGCAAATTAGAATTTAGGAGCACCTTGATAGCAGAAAATCAAATTTTGGTCAGAAAAAATTTCCTATGGAATGATATTTTCAAATTAACAATTGAGCACTATATGAAATTACTTGAAAAATCTGAAAATTGATTTTACATTTTGAAATAATTTTTTTCATCATTAATTCGTTATAATAATTAACTAATGTCTAAAAATTATCAATATAATTATTCTGATTTAAAAAGTTCAGTCTTCGACTCAAATGATCGAATTAATAAAGCAAAAAAAACAATATCAGTATTAGTAGATTACCTTTCTCACACTTCAGATCTAATTTTGCTTGACATTGGTTCATCTACGGGAATTATGACTAATGAATATGCAACCTATTTTCGGGAAGTTGTTGGTATCGATATAGACTCAAAAGCTGTTAAATATGCAAATGATAACTTTAAAAAAAAGAATATTAGTTTTATAAATCTACCTATTGAGGAGACAGATTTTAAATCAGCATCTTTTGATGTGATTACGTGTTCACATATATATGAGCATGTACCATCTGATCATGTATTAATGGAGAATATTTATAAACTTCTAAAACCAGGCGGTATTTGTTATTTTGCAGCTGGAAATAAATATAAAATTATTGAGACACATTACAACCTACCTTTTTTGTCATATTTTCCAAAAAAAATTGCAAATTTTTATATCAGAATATTTACTAACCATAAAGAATATTATGAAAATTTAAAATCCCTAGGGCAACTTAAAAAGCTAGTGTATAGGTTTGAAATTATTGATTATACATTGAAGATTTTACAAAAACCTTCCAAATTTTCTGCAAACGATATGATTAGAGAGAATACACTCAAATACCTTCTAGTTAATTTTTTATCAAGGATTGGTTACTTTATTATCCCAACATATGTTTGGATATTAAAAAAACCGTAAATTCGACAAAAAATATTATAAAAATCTTATAATTTTTTAACTATTTTGAAAGTCAACATTAATTGCTATATAGGTAGTTAATTTGCTATCATTTTTTTATATGAATTATCTTTTTTTCTATTCTGGAAATATACCAACCTACGTTCACAAAGTTATTAATAGTATTTTATCTATAGATAAAGAGTCCAATATTATATTTTGCTCAGATCAAAATATAAATACCAAAGAAATAGTACATGTAAATATAAAAGACTTCGAATTTCTTACTGAAAAAATGATGCTTATTAAGGATATGTATAGAGACACTATCTCTGATTATAAAATTAACCCGCTTTGGGCTACGTCACTTCTAAGGTTGTATTCGATAGAGATTGTTGCAAAAGAACTTAACTTAAAAGAGTTTGTTCACTTTGATACTGATGTATTAATATATATTCCATTTAGTAAAATTTCTGACAAGAAAGTTTTTAAAGCAAAGAATTTAAACATAACCTTTGAAAGCCAAAATATGCCAATTTATGGATATTCATATGTTGATGATTTAGAAGTTTTAAACAAAATTAATATAGAAGTAGATAACTTTATCGGTAAGTTTATTTCACACAAACCCCATGTCAACGACAACCCCATTAATGAAATGAAATTATTAGGTAGAATTAATACAACTAGAAGTGATTTAATAAATAAACTACCTAGCCTCCCGTATGAGGAAGAAAATATATTATTTGATCCAGTATCATATGGCATGTATTTAAGAGGTGCAGATTTCAACCAAAAATCTTATTTTTTTAAAAAAAGTTTTATAGATCTCAGGCATGATGTCGGAGCAGAAGTAAAGTCAAAAAGAATTGAAATTAAGTTTAAAGGAAATACCCCAGAGGTCATTTATAATAATTCGAGAATTCCTCTAGCTAATCTTCATGTTCACTCAAAACAATTTGATAAATTACTACCATTTGGATACAAGAAGTATTTAACAGAGTCAGTTTTTGATAAAAACTAAATAAAATATAATAAAATTATTATTCTTTTTCTCCATTTATTAAGTTCTTCCAATAGTTGATAAACAAAAACTTATTTTTAGCTTGTTTAATTTTTAGTTTTAAATATGTTTTTTCTAAAAATATGTTATCAAATTTTTCAACCTCTTCAATTGATTTGACATATAGCGCTGGCACATTGAGTTTTAGAAGCTTTTCAGTAAAATTGTTCATTTTTATTATTGGAAAACAGTCAAGCATGATTGATTCCCAAAATATATTGGAATCATTTAGAAGTTCATTTGAAAACAGTATAAATTTGTGACGAGAAACTATTTTATAGAAATCTTTGTAATTCTCTGGGTCTACATGAGTAATGTAATTACTATTTATCTTTTCAGTATTTAAATCAAATATATCATTTAAAGGAGGCATGTAACGATTGTTTACAGATAAGATATTACTATTTTTTTCCTTTTTGTATTTATGATATTCTTTAAAATTTCCAGATTTCAAAAATCTCTTGTCTTTTATTCCCAATGGAAGAAAAGTAAAAAAATTACTATTAGCTATTTTTAAATTATTTGAAAATATATGAATTATTTTTTTACTTTTTAGTTTTTCAGAGTTCTCTTCATTTATTTCAAAATTTTCTCCACAGAGAAGCAACTTGTAGTTTCTATCTATTTTTAGATGATTAGTTTTTAAAAAATTATCTAAAAACAAACCGTTAACAAAAACTATGTCACTATTCTTCACATTTTTAGGGTTAAAGGTTTTTGATTCATCAAAAATATGTTTTGATAAATTTCTGTATGAGTCGTAACTAATATACGTATTTTGGGATGGTCTATATAGGTTTGGATACCTTTTAAACATTAGCCATTTTAAAAATTTAGAAAAACTCTCCACAAATATAAGATAACAAAGATATTTTTGTTTAATTATATTTTTTATGACTTTTTGAAATTAATAATTGCAATCAATATTTTTAAATATCATTGTGATTCTTAATTTGCATTTTTATTGTTAGCTGAGTATATAATTGTAAAGATAATGATTTATACGATATTTGGTTTTAATTACATATTTAGTTTACAAAACTTTCAGCTGCTCCTCCTTGCCGCATCACTGGGTCTTTATTTACGTCTCTTGTTATCAATTATTTCTCACCAATTATGGTTAAAAAACTATTCTCAATATTTAGTATTTGCTCTATTACCAATTACTGGATATGTAATTACTTCAATTATTTCATCTAATATCGCATTATCACTTGGTATGGTTGGTGCACTTTCTATAGTTAGGTTTAGAACACCAGTAAAGAATCCGTCTGAGTTAGTTATTTATTTTTGTTTAATTACTGTTGGAATTGTAATTAATGTAAATCCCAGTACAGCACTAGAATTTATGTTTTTTGTTACGGTAATTGTGGTTGTAACTGAAATCTATGCTATTTTTAACAGGAAATTAAAACTAACAAATCTTTTGGGGTCCAATGAAAATTATGCCTTTTTGAAAATAACATCTTCAGAAAGAAATGCAGATTTAGAAAGTTTGAAAGAATTTTTTCACTTCTCGATGGATGAAAGTTATTACTATCAATTCAGATCAACCTCAATTGAAAGATTAAAATCCATTGAAGAAATGTTTGAAACATCTAAAGTATTGACAATTTCATTGGACGTTCCATCTGAGTAGAAGAATTTTACTTTTAGTTTTTATAAGTATTTCACTTTTTGGTATTCTTTTTGCATTTAAAAATTATCCTAAAAATGAAAATATTTCAATCCAAAACCAGGAACCAAGAATATCAATTGAAGAATCCATTTTGCCATTTTGTAACGGAATAGACTACTTAGATTATGAAAGTATAAAATTTGGAAATATAGCTTCACTAGATATAGAGGTAGCTGACAGAGAAGGTTGGTACACAAACCTTTTTGAGCTCTCATTGGCAAATACAGGAGGTATAGAGCCAAAATATAAAAAAGAGTTCCAGGCAAAAGTTATTGCAAGCTTTAAAGATAATTTTATCTGTGAATTTTCTGCAGAGATAAGAATCTCAGGAGACAAAAAAGATCACATAAATTCTGACCTAATGGCATCTTTAGATGTAAAACTTCTTAGTGGTAATATTTTTGGAATAACCAAATTTAAATTATTTCTTCCAGGTACAAGAAATTATGACAATGAGATTGTTGTTACAACACTCTTAGAAGAGAGTGGTTTTTTAAGTCCCAGATCATTTTATGTAAATGTAGGTATGTTAAATTGGAGTAATCAATTTTCTGTGAATAGCTACATATTTCAGGAAAAGCAATCCAAAGAAATGATAGAGTACAACTATTTTAGAGAGGGTCCGTTGATTGAGACTAACGAATCCTTTTATTGGAAATTTATGGGTGTTGAAAGTAAAAATCCAAATAAGACAAATCCCTTATTTATCTCGCGGGTAGTAAATAAATATTGGAGTAAAAAAAATATAAATTCTTCAAAGATAACAGTAGAAGCACTTGAGAAATACAATCAAGCTATCTTTAATTCCTATCATCCTTCAAGACAAATTAACTATAGCTACTTAGGAAAAGATCAAAATCTATTCTATAAATTTGATGCTGCTAATTTTGCACTACTAAACGATCATGGGATCACAACACATCAAAGAAAATTTTTCTTTGATAAAATAAATAATCAGTTTCATCCAATTTACTATGATGGCAACTCAAATTTTTTAGAGTTGGGACACATTAGGTGGAGACAGGACTACCTTGAATACCAAAAGCTGCATGAAGCTGCAGAGCTTCTTTTGAGGGAGCTAAATATTGATAATGAGAGTTTTAATGAAAAACTAAATAATCGAGGAATTAAAATAACCAAAGAGGAGTCAACTAAAGTAATTGCAAAGTATATAAATAATTTAACTTATATAGCTGGACTATCTAGTAATGTACTTCCAACTTACCTAGATTTTAACTCAAATAATGCTTCTATATATTATCCGGAAGATTTTAACTATCTTTTTTATAATTTTGAGAATAATAATTTCGAGTTATGTGACCCAAAACTTATTGACTGTTTTATATCTGAAAATAGTATTGATGTTGAAGAGGTTTTTTCAAAAAAGGTTGAGGTTGAAGGGGTCAAAGCATTTTTGTTAGGAGAAAGTAGAGAGGTGTTCCTTGAAAGTCAGTCAAAAAAGGAAAATAAATTAGAAATTGAACAAGACCTTTATCTTCGTTTATATGGTGAACCAGTTATACAAATAGACAATGAAGCTAAAGAAATTATTGCTAAACTTATTTCTAAAAAAGATAGGGTAATTATAGAGGGAACGGCCAAATTTAAAGATTGGAAAATAATTTTAAAAACTAATGTGACATTAGAAAACAGTGGCCTTACTTACGATGAAAATCTTTTAACCGGATGCCTCACTATTAACAATTTACAGATTGAGGATATAGTATTGGAAGCAAACAATATGTTTTGTGAGGATTCTATTAATATTCTAAAATCTCAAGGTACGATTAAAAATATAAACATTAAAAATTCAGCATTTGATGGATTAGATTTAGATTATTCAGAGATTCAAATTGGCAACTTGATAATTACAAATGCTAACAATGATTGTCTGGATGTTTCAAGTGGTAGCTATATATTTGAAACATTAGACCTAGCCCTATGTCAAGACAAAGGTCTTTCAGTAGGAGAAAAATCTACTGTTGCAATTGAGACTATTAGTATAATTAATACCAAGATTGGAATAGCGGTTAAAGATAGTTCCAAAGTGAACATAAATTCATTTATTTCAGAAAAAACTCAATTTTGTTTGCAACAATATAGAAAAAAACAAGAGTATGGCCCTACGTTTACAAAGATTTTAGATTATAGATGTGATTCTCAGACACTGGTACAAGATGGATCAATTTTTCAAAATGATTGAATATAGAAAAGAGCTTAAACTATCTTTTAGCGACTTGGAATTGGAAGACTTTAAAACCTTTTATAATTTTGAGTTAAAAAAGCTTTTTAAGACAAGGGAAATAACTTCTTGGTATTTTGACACAAATAATTTCAAGCTTTACAACGATTCCTTCGACACAGACGTAGATAAATTTAAATTTAGATATAGGACTTATTCCAATGATAACGTTTTATATAAAGAAATTAAAGAAAATACACAACTGGGAAAGTATAAACAGATAGAAAAAACTCTTTTTAGAGATATAAGCGAAATTAAACATGTTACGCACAAAGGACTAATGCTATCTCCATGTTTAAAAATTGTATATACAAGAAATTATTACGAATATAAAAATGTAAGGATAACAATTGATAATAATATTATTTTTGAAAACACAAAAAATCGCTCAAAGCACGTATCAAGATTCTTTCTTGATAAAAATATTGTAGAATTTAAAATACTTAATGTTAAAGATACAGAAATTGAAAAGAATATTCCTTTGAATACAATAAGTTTTTCTAAATATTCTTTTGGAGTAAAGAAAATATATAATTTATAACATATATTTTAAATGTAACCTATCATTAAAAATCATATTTATTTGGTGATTTTAAAAAATTTT
>Ga0075480_10001541_pt1 | contig 14661 bp, 14 predicted proteins | sample DEB08_DNA_7_FD_81590 | JGI IMG/M metagenome (GOLD analysis project Ga0075480, IMG submission 81590) | Aqueous microbial communities from the Delaware River and Bay under freshwater to marine salinity gradient to study organic matter... | ecosystem: Environmental > Aquatic > Marine > Coastal ... | reverse complement strand
GTTTAGGCACTCATTCGATTTTTCTGCTACCTCCGCTACATCCCCTTCAAGCGTTGGGGACGGTGAGATACTCTACAACAGCGCTACGCCGTCATCTGTAACCACCATATTTATAAGCGATACCCTTTCTTTCGCTCTGGCTACAGAGGCTGCTGCAACGTCAAGTATATCTGGTGAATTTGACTTGATAAATGACGCTGGGGCTGGCACGATAACACTTAGAGCTGATGGGAAAAACGTAACTCACAGTTTCGGGGGGGTAGACTACTCTTCTGGGTTTATAACGCTCACCGATGTCACTCTGGTTTCAGACGGTGGGTTGACTACAATACCGACAGGGGACGTCAATGTCAAGCTGCAAGAGCAGTCGTTTGTACAGACGTATAGTAACTCAACCGCTATGCCCGAAGCCATTGGTGGTTACTCTGCTGGCACTACGTTCTCAAACAGAACAATAAAACAAGTTTTGGATGGTCTTCTTTATCCATTCCAAACCCCTACCTTCTTTTCTTTCACCATAAACGCAGGAAGCACGACAAAAGAGATAGGGGATAGCATCGACTCTAACAGAACGTACAGCTGGACAACCACTAATGATTCAAACATAGAGCCGAACACCTTGGATATCTCTTATACTGGTGGTGGTGGCGGAACCATAGTCACAAACACATCTACGACGTCTCCTTACTCCGCAACTCATTCTGCAATAACGCTTACGGCGCCTGGAACGGTTACGTTCACGATATCTGCTGATGACACTAACGGAGACGAGTTTGATAGAACTCTATCATACTTTTGGAGGTGGAGGGTTTACCACGGGACAAGCTCAAGTGTCACTCTGGACGAGGCGGGAATAGAAGGGTTGACGAGCAGCAGCTTGAGATCAAACGAGAACACAACATATAGCTTTGCGGCTGGCGATTACAAGTACTTCGCTTGGCCTGACTCATTCGGTTCTCCGACTGAAACCACTGGGTTTAAAGACACGTCTACAAACCTTGCTGTGGCTATGGCCACATCTACAGACAATACGTTCTTCAACAACACTCAAAACGGGTGGTCTTACGGAATAGTCAGTGTAACAAATTCCTTTAGCCAAACCACCGACTATAGGGTTTATAGAACAAAGAACGTTCTCGGAGGGTCAATTAACATTCAAGTGAGCTAAGATGGCAGATATACCAGGAGGAATTAAGGTTACAAGCTTCATCTCACCAACAGATGACACGGACACGTTTCCAACTCATTCCAGCATTTATGGGAAAGGGGGGTGGACTGAGGTTGCGTCCAATACAGAAAGAGATGAAATAACATCGGATAGAAGAAGCGAAGGAATGGCTGTGTTCGTTACCAACACAAACACTCTTTACGTTCTTCAAGGTGGGATAACAAACTCTGATTGGGTTGAGTTTGAAGGGGCTCAGGGTGCCACTGGTGCTGTAGGTGCAACAGGAGCTACTGGTGCAGACTCTACGGTTCCTGGGCCTACTGGTCCAACGGGGCCTACAGGTGCTACAGGAGCTGGATTTACAGGTGGTAGTTACGACTCTAATTCTGGTGTTGTAACGTTTACATCTAACGATGGACTAGGTTTTACCACAGATGACTTGCGAGGTGCAACAGGTGCTGATGGAACAAACGGTGTTACTGGTCCTACAGGTCCAACAGGCCCCATAGGTCCAACAGGTCCAACAGGTCCTATAGGTGATCTCTCTGATGTAACCATAACCACTGTTGCAGATAAACAGATATTAGAGTACGACTCATCGACATCTGAATGGGTTAACGTGTACCTAGATCACTCTTACGTAAGGGTCTTCAATAAGTCGGGTAGCGCTATGTCCAAGGGTGACGTAGTTATGATTTCTGGATCTCAGAACGCCAATGTAGCGCAGGTAATACTAGCCAGGGCAAACTCGTCTGGTACTATGCCTGCTATAGGTGTTCTGTATGAAGACTTAGCAAACAACACTGAGGGGTTAGCTGTCATAAATGGAAAGGCAAGTGGACTAGCCCTTCCTTCAGCTTCTTTTTCAGTAGGGGATGTTGTCTATGTAAGCGAATCTACTGCTGGTGCTGTAACGGCAACAAAGCCCACTGGGACAAACTTAATTCAGAATCTAGGTATAGTCATGCAGACTCATGACACCAATGGTGTTATAAAAGTCACTAGTGTTGGCAGGACAAATGATGTCCCGAATATACCTAATGGTCAGGCGTGGGTTGGGAATGCATCAGGAGTAGCAACCCCAACAACACTCTCAGCCGTTGCTACAAACGGGAGTATTTTAAGGTTGGTTGATGTAGATGATACAGCAACTCTTGATGCTGGAAAAATTCTGATATGGGATGATACCAATGGTGAGTTTACAACAGGGTTTGTTACTGCTGGATCTAATATATCTGTCACAAACGCTGATGGATCTATAACTATAGCGGCCACGCAAAAAACAGATGAGGAGATCGAAGACGTAGTTGGCGGACTTGTAGTTGGGGGTGACGATATCACAGTCACTTACAATGATACAGCTGGAACCCTGACTATAGATAAAGACCCAGCTTCCAGCTACTACCCAAGCACTACTGGACTGGACACAGACGGGGAGGCGTCTGGAGAAATCGTATACATAGGTAACGCTGCGGACAACCTGCAGGCTGGGAACGTGTATTACTTGAATAGTTCGGGAAGGTGGGCGGCGGCCAACGCAGGGGCCGTGTCTACATCTTCTGGATTGCTAGGAATGGCGCTCGGATCCGATTCAACGACAGACGGTGTTTTGCTGAGAGGATTTGGAGTGGTAAACACAAACCTTGGTTCAGTTGGAAGTGTTGTGTACCTCTCTACAACAAACTCAACATTAACCGAAACCGCCCCTTCTGGAAACGGTCAAGTCGTCAGAGTCATGGGGTATACTGTGAATGCCACAACGGACCTCATGTATTTTAACCCATCCCCAAGTTGGATTGAAGTCACTGCGTAATGCCAATAAGCAAGCTAAACGGCACGGCCTGGGCAAGCATCAATAAGGTCAACGGGTTATCATCAGCTAACATTGCTGACATAAATGGGGTTGACGCACCATCTTCTGCCTCCATAGCATCTGGGGCGTTTTATGATGTTCGGCCTTGGGATTCAAATAGTGACTCAGGATCAGGAACTACGATAACAAACCTAGGTAGTCTTGGTGGCACCACTACTCTGTATAACGGAGTTCTTAGAACCACTCAAGGGGGAGCAGACTGCTGGTTTACCGACGGTGTAAATGACTATATGCAACAAACTGCAAATCAGTCAGATGTTTCTGGGTTTGGATTCCCATACACCCTGGAGGGTTGGTTTTACCGAGAGGCCAGGCCGAGTACTAGTCAGTACCGACCAGATAAGACGTTGTCAATTAGTGACAGTAATACCGAGAGGTCTAGGATGTCTATCACGTCTGTATCTAGTGGGACTTTCGTTGACAGACTTGCATTTTCTCAACATTCAAGCCCAACCGTTCGGCAGTCTAATTACATCGACTCAGGAGCTAATTTCAATGAGTGGTACCACTTATGTGTGGTTTTTAGAAGTAACGCCATGCTGTTTTATATCGATGGTGCATTAGAGCAAACTGATTCCCATTCCATGGGTAGTAGTATTTTTTCCTTTGTTAACAGTTCAAATGTTCTTAGGATTGAGCAGGGTCAGTGGACCAGGGCTTCATTTGGTCCTGATGAGCAAAGGGGCTTCCACGGTGACTTCCGTGTCTACATCTCAGAGTTGAGCGCTTCTGACATTCAGGGCAACTTCGACGCAACAAAATCATACTATGGTAAATAATACTTGGTACTATAAAGGTCTGTCGAGTGAGTATGATTCTTTTGACTTCACGAATTACATCACCCCTGTTCGATGGAGCCATGACGGCACAGAGTGGCTTGCCGAACACAACACGCAACCACCAGACACAACAAACCACCTGACTTCCGAGCAGGTAAAAACTTTTGTCATGGATGTGAATTGGGGGTACGATGAGCTGGGAAATCAGTTGACTTCTTGATAATTACAGGTGTAATCTTATTCATATTATATTTGCATTCATGAAAGCCTGTAAATCTTACAATAAAGGAGGAAGGGTCCGACTCAAGATGGGGAAACATAAGGACCCCAAGGGCGGACTCACGCAGGCTGGAGTGGACAAATACAACAAGGAGACTGGTAGTAACCTCAAGATGGCGGTTACTACTAAGCCGTCCAAACTAAAAGCTGGGAGTAAAGCAGCAAAGAGGAGAAAGAGTTTTTGTGCTCGTATGAGTGGTGTCAAAGGGCCAATGAAAAAGCCTAATGGAAAGCCCACTCGTAAGGCGCTTGCACTAAGAAAATGGAATTGCTAATGCCTGAAAACATATCACACTTTGAGTTTCTGTTGGTTGCTGGGTCTCTAGTCGGGGTCTGGATAAAACATCAGATGGATTATGCAAGGTTGACAACGAGAGTTGATCAGCTTGAGGACGACAACAGCGACTTCAAGAAAGACGTAAAACAGCTTCTAAAAGATATTCAGGAAATCAAAGTACTCCTGGCTAAAAACAAAGTAACATGAGACATTTTGAAGACGTATCATTCGGCCAGGTCGGGTCTGCTTTTGTAGGTGCAACTGCCCCAGCCCCCACTCTTACTGACAAGGTGGTTGTGGCCATAACTTGCCTTACGGAAACTACGTTCGCGACACTTACTCCAGAAAACGATGAAGACTGTTTCGGTACCGCTACTGGAGCGCTGGGCGATGCTTTTGATCAGGCGGTCCCTGCTGGTGTAACTATATATGGTAGGTTCACAAACGTGACGCTGACCAGCGGCGACGTAATTGTGTACTACGCCCACTGATGAAGCCAGTAAAGTATCAGAAAGGCGGTAAGCTAAAGGTGCTCAATAAAAAGGTGAGCATCGACCCTCCAAAAGGTTATCATTGGATGGAGGAGTCTGGACGATACTACCTCATGGAAGGGGACTACAAGCCACATCCTGGAGCCGTAGATAAAGCGCAGTTTAAAGTCGCCACTCATGGCTAAGACGGCAAAGAAAACCAAAGGGGCTCTCTGGAAGAGAATCGTGGCCAGCGTAAAGGCTGGGAACAAAGGCGGTAGACCTGGGCAGTGGTCTGCTCGTAAGGCTCAGATAGCCACAGCTAGATACAAGAAAGCTGGAGGTGGGTACAAGGGCAAGAAATCCAGTAGCAACAGCCTTTCTAAGTGGAGCAAGCAGAAGTGGCGTACATCAGACGGGAGTAAGTCTGAAGGTAAAAAGAGGTACCTTCCTGACGCTGCATGGAAAGCTCTCTCTCCTGCCGAGAAAGCCGCTACAAACAGGGCAAAGGCAGAAGGCAATAAAAAGGGTAAGCAATTCGTATCCCAGCCTAAGAACATCAAGAAAAAGGTAGCGAGATATCGTAAGTAATTCACACTTATATTTGTGTCAAATTAAATTTATGGAAGAAGAAAACAACTTGAACGAACAGCAAGGCCAGGAACAACAGGACCTTAGCTGGGAGTTTGTAGACGAAAGCGAAGTTGCTGCCGCTCAACAGGCCGAGCAGCAACCTATTGGCGAGGACGTTCAGCAAACCGAAACGGTTGAAAACTACGAGCCAGAATATGAGGCTTCAACGGAAGAACCTCAGAGTGAATATATTGAAGACTATTCGGAAGATGACATGGAAGGTGCCGTCCTCGATTACATCAGCGAAAGGCTGGGTGTAAACGTTGACTCCCTTGATGACCTTCTTTCGAGTGAGCCGCAGCAAGAAAGCGTACTTGACGAAAGGTTGGAAGCTATCCTGGACTTTGTTGAGGATACAGGCCGATCACCTGAAGACTGGTTTGTTTATCAGCAGCTCAACCCATCCGAAATGGATGATGTGACTGCAATTCAAGTACAAATGTCAAGTGATTACCCAAACCTCTCTAACGAGGAGATTATCACGCTGATGAACAACAAGTACAAACTTGACCCCGATCTGCACACAGAGGAAGAGGTCAGGGTTTCTCAGCTGCAAGTCAAAATCGACGCTCAAAAAGCCAGGGAGGCTATTGAAGACATTAGGTCTCAGTACGCAGCCCCAGAGATTTCTGAGTCTGTCGACAATGACGTTCCATTTGACGACGAGTGGTACGACAACATGGAGTACGAAACGCAAGCTTTGGAAGGAGTCGAGTTCGACCTCGGTAACGGAAACAGCTTCACGTTCGGGCTTAATGACCAGTACAGATCTGAGTTGATGGATAAAAACTCTCGCCTTGACGAGTACTTTGATCCCTACGTCCAACGGGATGGTAGTTGGGACTACGATAAGTTGAATGTTCACAGGGCTGTAGTTGACAACATGGAGCAGATTGTCCAAGCTGTATATCGGCAGGGCATGTCTGACGGTCAACGAGGTCTAGTGAATCAAGCGGCCAACGTAGGAACCCCGACTCCGAATCAAGGTGGACAAAACCAAGAGAGCAACTTTGACAAGCAGCTTAGAGAAGCTCTTGGAGGAGATAACTCTTGGGCCTTTAACATCTAAAAACAACAAAAACACATAAGATATGGCGGCTATAGACCCCACACAGAATGGATCGGACGTTGCAGCACTGCTGCGGACGGAACCCGATAAGTACACTTCGCTTGGCGACTTGCTCAAGTACGCTAAGCCTGACAACAGAGATCTCCTGATCAAGACTTACGGCGATCAGGGAATCACTGGTTTCCTTCAACTCACTGGCGCAACCCGCTCTAGCGGTACGCAGGACGAAGTCCAGTGGTGGGAAGAGGGCAGACTGCACAAGACTGTTGCGTTTAATACTGTCGACTCTGACAGCGTTAACTGCGCAGCCTTTACTGCTGATACGGCACCAGCTAGGGTGAACGATGTTCTCATGTTCGAAAACGGAGAAAGAGTTGTTGTTACGGCTGTGAACGCTGGCAGTAACGAACTTGCTATTGTCCGTATGGATGGAGGAACTGTTTCAGCCATCGCTGCTGCTGGCACGGCTATCATCATCGGTAATATCTACGCTCAAGGAACGGGCCAGCCAAGTGAGTTCTACCAAACGGACGTCACCAAGCGCATCAACCCTTACCTCATTACCAAGGAGACCTACCACGTCAATGGTTCTCAAGCCACTAACATCGGCTGGATCAACATTGGCAACGGTGATTACCGCTGGTATGTCAAGGGTGAGATGGACACGCGGAAGCGTTTCATGAACCAGCGTGAGATGATGATGTTGTTCTCCGAGCGTGTTGCTGACACGGCTACTGCAGGTGCTGACAACATCACTATCGGTGGTTCCACTAAGGTGACTGGATCCGAGGGCTACTTCGCAGCCATTGAGGACAGAGGTATCACCACCACGGGTACCTTCGGTGACGGAGCTGGATTCGCTGACATCGACGAGATCATCTTCGAGCTTGACAAGCAGGGCGCTCCTAGCGAGTACGCTATGTATGTTGATACGAAGACGTCTCTCGCTATCGACGACATGCTTGCTACTGGTATCGCTACTCAAACGACGGCAGGCTTGCCTGGTCAGTTTGGAGCTTTCCAGAACAGCGCTGACATGGCTGTTCAGCTTGGATTCAAGAGCTTCTCTAGAGGTAGCTACACGTTCCACAAGCACGGATGGAAGTTGCTGAGCGATCCTACTTTGCTCGGTGCGTTCACTGACAAGCCTTACAAGGGTGCTATGGTTCCGATGACTCAGGTTGTCGACGCCAAGACTGGTACTAAGGCTCCTGCTCTGGAGATGAACTACAAGGAGACCAACGGCTACAGCAGAGAGTTGGAGCACTGGGTTGAAGGCGGTGGCGTTCTCGGATTCAAGACGAATGACGAGGACTTGGCTAAGTTCCACTACCGTTCTGAGTGCAACCTCGTGACTCGTGCTGCTAACATGCACGTGGCTCTCACGTAATTAACCTGAAGTGAAGGGAGGGGGTTTCGGCCCTCTCCCTAATCTTCTCAAAACAAAGAGATATGGAGAATTTTATGTTTCCCCTTTACAAGGTTACTACAGCGGTTCAGAACGAAAATAACGCTGAACCCCAAACTTATTTTACCGCAAATGATGACGCCTATGTTGTCACTGAGAGTCTTGTTACCTTTGGGACCAATGGAGCAACAGACTTAGTTGAGTTGACGCTTGCAGATCCTACTGGAGAGTATGACAGGGTTGGGTTTGTAGTGACTTTTACTTACGGCAAGACCCCCGTTCAAGACCTTGAAATCACTGCCCCCAACGCAGCAGATGATGACGATTCTGTGATTGCTCTGACCGCGTTTGGAGACAGTGTAACCTTTATGTGGAACGGAACCTTCTGGCAGACTGTTGCCTCTAATATTCACGCGTAACAAACACTGGTAATTGAGTAGGGGCTTCGGCCCTTACTCTCTTACTCTCACTTTTAAATTTTAATTCAATGACTACTACAACCGAAAAGCGGGGGCCTGGTCGTCCCGCTACAAAAAAAGCGACCACACCGAAACCAACTCCTCAAGCAAGCAAAAAGCTTCAGATCAAGAGGAATCAGTCCAAAGATGTTGTCAGGGAGTACAAGACCATAAGAAAGGTCGGGGCTACCTTTATGATGCAACAGAAGGGGGTTACTGTATACGACAAGGAACTCAACAAGGTTAGAGAGATTAGGTACTGCCCTAATGAGCCTAGCATTTGGAGGGATGAGCAAAGCGACAACGCATCTCGTAGATCTGTTGTTTTTGCTGAAGGAAGGATGTTCGTGAGGCCAGATCAACCAAACCTTATGGACTTTATGGACGCTCACCCTGGAAACAAGGCTAACGGTGGGAGTCTCTTTGAGCTCGTAAACAAAGAGAAGAAGTCTGAAGTCAAGGTAGAGAAAGAGTTCATGGTTGCTGATGCAGTAACTATGGTTAGGGATAAGGACCTCAACGACTTGCTTGGTGTTGCTGTCTCTCTTGCTATTGACGTAGATAGGCCTGTCAGTGAGATTAAACACGACCTCCTTGTCTTTGCCAAAAAGAACCCAAAGAAGTTCATGGAGTCCTTTGATAACCCTGTCGTGGAAATGAAGGCTAAGATTAAGCAGGCTACGAAATATCAAATTATCAAGTTGGACTCAGACGGGGTCAAGTGGTATGACACCAACAAGCTCATCTTGTCAGTTCCTGTCGGAAAGGATGCAACAGATACATTTGTGAGATACTGCCTTACTGAGGCAGCTGTTCCAGTTGTAGAAGAAATAGAAAAGCAACTAAATCGCTGAGAACATCATAACCCACGGAAAGAGCCGCCTAGCGCGGCTTTTTCTTTTTGTATATTTGCTTTATGGCTGTAAGCGTAAACAGTGTATATAGCACAGTAAAGAACCTTGCTAACAAGGATCAGCAGGGGTTCATTACGCCGTCTGAGTTCAACAGCTTTGCTGAGGTCGCTCAGATGACGATATACAACAGGCTGTTCAACGACCTGAAGAATGCAAGAAGGGTCATTCGGGCTGGCTTCAATCCAGCTAGAGACAAGTCCATCATGAAGCGACTGGAGGAAGACCTTTCTACGTTTGCTCGATCGGCCACCCTGAGTAAAAACAGTGACGGGGTGTTCCTCAAGTCCGACATGGACCACTTGAACAGAATTATAAGTATGACAACGTTCGGGGGGATTATGCTTGACCAGTCCACCAGGACTCCTATTGAGATGTGTTATGACGAGGACAAGATTGACAGAATCCTAATAAGCGACCTTAGCAAGCCAACTGAGTCATACCCTGTGGCTCTTGTTAGCGAGAACATAGAGGTGTTCCCAACAACCATTCAAAGAATTAAAGTCAGGTACTATAAGCTACCGACCAGTGTGAATCAGGATGGAACCGTAAGTGACGCTCAACCCAGATACGCTACCACTGCAGTAAATGGGGTTGACACGTTTTCTTCGGCAAACTCAAGAGACTTTGATTTGCCTGATCACTATCACGATATTCTGGTTGCGGAGATAGCTCAAATGGCTGGGTGAACATGAGAGACCAGTTTGTTCAAGGGTACGGTGCAGCCTCGGAATCAGAGATTAAACAAGAAGGATCATTCTAATGGCTAAGAACTACATACCTATAGATCAAGTCATTACAGACTTTATGGTCACCCTGGATCTGGACGACTATGTCAGCTACGTCCCTGACACAGCCGTTAGGACCTTGGCCCTTAGAGGCCTTAGAGACATGGGGTTTGACTTCCTGAACGTAGTCAGGTCTTTGAAGCTTAGCGTAAACGCTACGTCAGACACAGTGGAACTCCCTTGCGACTACGTGGATTGGACCAAGCTTGGCGTTGTAGGCACAGATGGGCTGGTGTACGTTTTGGGACACAATAAAAACATCAACTACTCTCAGAAGATGAAGGAGTGTGGTGAGTGTGAGGATAGAGAGGATTCTAAGACTTCAACTGCAGGGTTTTCGAGTGCTCAAGGGGACGGGATAAAGGATGGGTTTGACTCAAACATATTCAGAAACCTCGTTTATCAAAACAACGAAGGGAGGCTTTACGGACTTGGCGGTGGTCAGTACTACGCTGAATTCAGAATCAACCTTGACCAAAACAGAATCGAGATAGAGAATAACGCAGGTATAAGCGAGGTTGTTTTGGAGTACATCTCCGATCCAGCCAGAGCAGAAAACCCTCAGGTTCACATCTACGCCGAAGAAGCCCTCAGGCAGTACATCTACTACAGGCTCATAGAAAGAAAGTCTTCTGTCCCAGCTAACGAAAAGGCAAGGGCCAGACAGGAGTACTACAACGAGAGAAGAAAGGCCAACGCAAGAATTAAATCCTTTACCAGAGAGGAGCTGCTCAAGACGATAAGAAAGAATACAAAGCAATCTCCTAAGCTCTAATGATTGACAAGCTGAATCCAAGGGAGCTAAACTCCGACATAGAAGAAAGGCTGGCGCCTGGGGACATTATGATTGACGCTGTCAATGTGATGTTCGGGGAAGACGGCGACAACTCAGACGGGGTTCTAAAGAACGTCAGGGGGAACACTGCCATTACAGCCCCTCTTGAGGATACCATTCTGGCAAGAAAGACTGCTCAGGAGGACATGTTCGATGTCAGAACTATAGGTTCTGTAAAGGACGATGTCAACGGGATGATATACTGGTTCGTGTGTAGCGTGTCTGCAACGGACCCTCAAGAGCACTGCATCATACAGCAAAACGTCTCAGAAGACACGTATACGACTGTGCTAGAGGCAGACTTCTTGGCTTTTGATCCTGACTCGCTGGTAAAAGGTGATGTGATAAGCGGGTACTTTGGAGACTCCAAGGTTTTGCAAACGATACTTTACTTCACGGACGGTATAAACCCGCCTAGGAAGATCAACATTGACAGGCAGCTGTCTACTGGATACGCAGACAACGAAGACATTATTCAAGTTATAAAGCCTGGACCTCTGGGCTTGTGTGATGGTCAGTTTGATACCGACACAGAGTTTGACTCTAACAACCTGTCCGACAGTGGCTTTCAGTTTGCCACTCAGTACATATACATTGACGGGGAGGAATCGGCTATCTCCCCTTACTCCAGACTTTTGGTGGGTCGAGGTGCGATCTTCAAAAACATGAACGTAGAGGACACAGGGGTACACCCTCTTGTTGACAATACGCTCAATGTAACCTTGAATACAGTTGTCACAAAGGACGACGTCAAAAAAGTAAGGCTTCTCGCGAGGACTGGTATAGACGCCCCGTTTCTTGTGGTCGATGAGTTTCAGATAGACAAGAAGAAATCGATCAACATCGGGGACAGGCTGGTGACCATATACGACCCAGCTACCAACGTATACAAGTTCTACAACGACACATACTACGCAGCTGTACCTTCTTCAGAAAAAAACAAGCTGTACGACAACGTTCCTCTTACAGCCAAGACTCAGACGATAGTAGGAAACAGATTGGTGTATGGCAACTACACTGAAGGGAGGACCAACAACGACGAAAACACAACCAGAGGTGTCTTAACTGACGACGGTGGAAACGGATTTTCTGTCGGGAACACTCCAGACTGGGAGCAATCTGCTCAGGGATATGTTCCTCCAGGGGGTGGCCCCCCTACGTTTGAGGTGATTAACTCTGACGCTGATGCGGCAGAAAACAACCTGATTGCAGACGATATCAACTTTGACACTCACATTACTCAAAACACAGGTAGTAGTGGGTTGCAGCAGAGGATAGACGTCGACTTTAACGGGCTTTTCGGAGGAGATGTAGCTATCCCAGCTGGAACTTTGGTTACTGTAGATATCCCGTACAGACCTACAACTGGATCAAGTAGCGTGTACTTTGATGTTGACGGTCAAGGATATGGCCTCTTTAACTCCATGGCTTTTAACGCTCAGTTTGATCAGGGCGGGCCAGGGTCTCAGAACTGGTATTACAGCATGAGGATGAAAGAATCCAATCTTGGATTCACCATCCCTGGAGACAACATTGTAAACGATACTTTCAAGTTTGTAAATCAAAACATAAAGACGGAGTTTCTTATCGGGAGCAACTCAAGCGTTGCTGATGTAGCAAGCAAGTTTAAGTCAGAAGTTGAAGAGGTAGAGCAAACCATAAGGGTTTCTTTAGGTAGCACTTACAATTTCAGAATTTATGACAGTCAAGGGAACTGGACTGATGAGCAATTTAAACTAGACGCATCAGAAGGCGATGTGTTCATGGACCTTACTTTTAAGTTCCTTGCAGATATTCAAAACCAGACTACGGTCAGGATAAAACCATACCTGCATTATGCGTCTTTGGTAAACGGAAGCTTCTTTCGTCACCCTCCACTTACTGCACTCAGGACTTCAAATGAGGATGGCGGCGCAAACTTTTCGGTATGCAACACAATCCAAAACCAAGATGTAGTCTTTAGAAGAAACTGGAACTGGTATAACGGACCTTCAAACGATAGTGATTACGAGTGGACTACAAGCCCTAACGACAACACACCTGTAAGTGACTTTATAGCTGATGGGTCTGTAGTAACGGCTACTTCTTATGGTACTGTAGCGGGTTTTAAGGCTGGCTGCTGGCATAACTTCGGGGTGGTTTACTACGATAAGTTTGGTAGGTCTGGATTTGTAAACGAGATAGGAAGGACCTATGTGCCTTGGTTTTCTGATCCCGACAGGTGGCCAGAAGGTGTCCCAGGAGGCCCGACTAGGATTGGTCCAGACTATAGGGGGCCATCTCAAATAAAGATTAACTTTAGAAACTACTTGCCTCCTGCGTGGGCCACTCATTATCAGGTGGTGTATTCTGGAAGGGGCAGTGTAGGGGATTTTACTCAATATGCTGTAGGTAAAGCCTTTATATCTAGAAGAAAGAACGACGCTTTTGTAAAAGGAACTGCTGAGAATAGCCCAACTGGAGCAGAGTACACAAGCGAGTTTGACAATAACAGCAGGGTTCTGTACGTTCAGCTTAAAACGCTAGACCTCTATCAAGAAGAAAAGTCCACTCAACGAAAATACAGCTTCAAAGAAGGGGATAAGCTTAGGCTTATTAGAGGTAAGACAGGCGGTGACCCAGAAAACAACATATACTGGAGTGCAAGTGACGGGACCCCAATAGAGTTTGATGTAGTCGGGGTAGAGTACTTTGATCAAGCTGGGTACAATAACCCTATAGACAGACACCCTGGTAATTCAAATGGAAACGAAGACTACATAGGAACGTTTCTAAAACTTTCTGCCCCTCACCTTGAGGCTGGGGTGAGCGAAATTGACAGTAACGAAGACCTTGTTTACGGTAGTCTAGACGATGGAATTGGATGGGAGTGGCAGTTTGTAGCTCCTGAAACTGCAACTCAAGATGACGTCACTGGCGTTGATTTCGGCGGGGTTGGTGAGCCAAAAAATACCAACCTGTGGGGGAGGGAAACCATCGTAGAAATATACTCCCCTAAGAAAAGAACAGAGGCTGACGTATACTATGAGATAGGGCACAGGTTCCCTATTAGTTACGACAATCTGACATATACAGATGAAATAAATCCGATAAACGGCGACCCATTCAAGGCAAGATCTTACTTAGATGGAACGACGGCAAAAAATCCGCACCACAGAGAGTCTGACGGGGTTGTTATCTCCAATGGGGACATCATATTCAGAAAAGTACCCGTAAAGACGCCTGTGTACGATAGCGTTTCTCAAACCTTTAGATTGTATCTAGAGGGTGTAGAGTATGGACCTACTAAATATTGGGAGTACAGAGCCATTGCACTGGAGTGTGATACAGTCAATGAGGTCATAACCAGCAAGGACTGGAGTCGAGGTAGGCCTCACGCCGTGTTTGCGGGGGCTAGAACTACGCACGAAGAGAACGGACTGTCGTACAGCGAAGCGTGGGAGCAGAGCACAAGCAACTTGCTATTCTCTTCATTCAATCCTACGCTGGCCAACTTTGACAATGTAGAAAGGTCGTTTGGGTCTATTCAGTACTTAGGTAGTTTGGACTCCAACACGATGTACTGCCTCCAAGAGAATAAGTTCTCTATAATACCTGTTGATCAAAATATTATTCAGCAGTCCAATGGGAACAGCATCGCTGCACTCAGCACGTCTTTCATAAACACCCCTAGGTACTCAGCTGAGGACTTCGGGTGTGGGTTGAGGCCTGAG
>Ga0075480_10001540_pt1 | contig 14665 bp, 25 predicted proteins | sample DEB08_DNA_7_FD_81590 | JGI IMG/M metagenome (GOLD analysis project Ga0075480, IMG submission 81590) | Aqueous microbial communities from the Delaware River and Bay under freshwater to marine salinity gradient to study organic matter... | ecosystem: Environmental > Aquatic > Marine > Coastal ... | reverse complement strand
TCTACTGTTTATGTTACAAGCAGTAGTGGTAATGATGCTGCTGGTGGTACCGGTGCAAGAACCATTACAGTCCAAGGATTGGATGGAGACTATAACAATGTACAAGAAACATTAACAGTAGGCGGATCTGTTGGAACAGTAGAATTTTTAAGAGTGTTCCGAGCTTTTGTTGTCGAGTCAGGATCTGTTGGAACAAATGTCGGTAGTGTGTTAATTACAACAGGAGCTGGTGGAAGCGGAACAGTATTAGCAGATATTGGTACTATAGGAACTGGATCAACCTTTGGATTAGGACAAACACAACTTGCTCTTTATACTATTCCTGCAAATTGTACCGGATACTTAACAACTTGGAATGTTGGTATAGGGACTTATAATAGTAGCGCTACGGTTTCGTTGTATACTCGAGTATATGATAATGGAAATTTAGGTTTTAGAACAAGAGATATTATGGATGTACCCGGAGGTTATCATACAAGAAAATATGATATACCAATTCATATTCCAGAAAAAACTGATATTGAAATAAGAGCTATTGCTTCTACTGGCAGTACAGTTAGTGCCTCTTTCGACCTTATAACAGTAAGAAAATAATATGAACTTTATAGAATTTATATCAGAACAAAAGAACACCCATATGACACACATAGAGGACAAGGTTCTCTATGGTGGAGTTAATGGAACAAGGCAAGCAATACTTGCATTAAGATCTTTACGAGATATGGTTGCAGGAGTTAAAGATGGAAACGTGTCTGTTAAATGGGATGGAGCTCCAGCAGTTTTTGCTGGTACTGATCCACGTGATGGCAAATTCTTTGTAGCAAAAAAAGGAATATTTAATAAATCTCCAAAAGTATACAAAACTGATTCTGATATCGACAATGATACATCTGGCGATCTTAATCTAAAATTAAAAGCTGCTCTTAAATATCTTCCTAAAATAGGAATTAAAGGTGTTATACAAGGTGATTTTTTATTTGGACCAGGAGATTTAAAAACTAAAAAAATAAAAGGAAAGACATATTTAACTTTTCATCCTAACACAATTATGTATGCTATACCTTCTGGAACTGAAGCTGCAAAGAAAGCAAAGTCTGCAAAGATAGGAATAGTCTGGCATACTACTTATACAGGTAAAGATTTTGAAAGTATGAAAGCTTCTTATGGTGTTAATATATCAAATTTTAAATCTGGTGATGTTTGGTCGCAAGACGCTATGTTAAGAGATATGACTAACTTTACGATGTCAAAGAAAGATACGGAGGAAGTTAATGCCCATCTTAGTAATTGCGGCAGAATATTTAATAAGATATCTGGCAGTACACTACGACAACTCGAGAATGATAGAAAGATTGCTGAAACTATTGAAACATTTAATAATACTTTTGTACGAAAAGGTGAAGTCATTGGTAACACCAAAGCCCACGTTGAAAAGCTTATACGATACATACAACAAAAGTTTCAGAAAGAGATAGATAAAAGAAAAACAGAAAAAGGTAAAGCTGTTCAACAAAAAAAATTAAATGAATTTTTAAAATTCTTTTCACCACAAAATAAAATAAGTTTAGAAATGATGTTCGAATTACAAAAATCTATTGTTTTAGCGAAATTAAAAATTATAAATATACTTAATAGACTGAATAGCACACAGACCTTTCTTAAGACTAGCGATGGGTATAAGGTAACTGGTCAAGAAGGTTATGTTGCTATTGATAAACTTGGTGGTGATGCAGTGAAAATTGTTGACCGTATGGAGTTTTCATACGCCAACTTTTCACCAGAAATTATAAAAGGATGGGACAAGCCGGGGAGGAACTAATGGCACCATTAGACTTTAAACATTTTACGTCCGCAAAATATAGACCGGGCGAATCAGATGAAACTAATTATCAAGTTCAAAAACGTAAAAGAACTGATACCACATCTGTAGACGAATTATCAATGAAAAAAGATAAAAATCTTCCTAACCTTAAAAGTCCTGTAAAGGGTAAAAAAGGCATAAGTAAATTTATGCGAAAGAAAGCTATAGGTCAAGCTAAAGACGATCTGAATGCATCAGTTCAATCAGCAGATAGAAAACCAGAAAAATATATTAAGCCAGACGGAAAGGTTGGTGTTAAAATGGTGAAGACTGATAAAGAAATTATTAAAAAAGAATCAATAGATAATCATCCAAAAGTTAAAGCAGCTCGTAAAGCACACGCTGCTGGAACATGGGACGGTAACGTAAATAAAGAAGGTGAAGCTGTAGTGCATATTAACGGCAAGCCTCATGTTGTGACTAATAAAAGTAAAACTAAGAATTTAAGAAAAGAAGATGTTGATGAAGCTCTAAATCTACAGCAAAGAATGAAACGTTCTCGACTCATGAAAAGAATGAAGTCACGTATTGCTGTTGGTAGAAAACGTGCTATGAAAAAGATGGCTAATAAAAAGACCATTGAAAAAAGAGCACTAAGACAAGCAAGAAATCAAATTGCAAAGAAATTAACGCGCGGTATACCGAAAGGCGAATTGACTTTTGCAAGAAAACAAGAAATTGAAAAAAGACTTGCAAAACCAGCTTTACAACAAAGAATTAAAAGAATAGCTAAGAAGTTATTTAAAGATGTACGTAAGAAAGAATTACAAAGAAAGAAAGGTTAATGATAAATTCATTTAAACATTATTTGATAGAGGAAGAGAAAACCGTATTCTTTACTTTCGGTCGCATGAATCCTCCTACAACTGGTCATGAAAAATTAATGAATGAGTTGTCAAAAAAATCTGGTAAGAATCCTTACAGAGTTTACTTATCACAATCAACAGATAAAAAGAAAAATCCATTAGATTTTAAATATAAAGTTAAGACTGTTCGTAAGTTTTTTCCTAAGCATGCAAGAAGTGTGATGCTTGATAAGAAAGTTAAAACTATTTTTGACGCAGTCACTGAAATATACAATGATGGATTTAAGAATATAGCAATGGTTGTTGGATCAGACAGAGTAAATGAATTCAATACATTGTTAAACAAATATAATGGAGTTAAAGGTAGACATGGTCTATATAACTTCAATAAAATCAACGTAATTTCAGCCGGAGACAGAGACCCCGATGCAGATGATATTAGTGGTATGTCAGCATCTAAAATGAGATCATTAGCAAATGAAGGAGACTTCACACAATTCTCACAGGGGCTGCCACGGAATGTATCAAATGCAGACGCAAAAAAGGTATATAATGAAGTAAGAAGAGGTATGGGACTTAAAGAGCAAAAAGAATATTATAATAAGTTACATTTCGAGCCTGTCTCTGAGAAAAGAGAGGCATATGTTAAAGGAAATTTGTTTAATATTGGTGATCGTGTTACTGTCGTGGGCAGTGACGAACTCGCTACTGTTACCAATCTTGGAACTAATTATGTCATTGTAGAATCTGCAGGTAAGTTATATAGAAAATGGCTTAATGATGTAGAACTTCTTGAAAAAGATTTTAAGGATAGAGTAAAACAAGATCCAGATATCAAAGATAAAAAAGGCACTCAACCAGCGCCTTATTATAAAGGATTAGAAAAATCAACTAAGACAAAAAGACTTGCACACTTTAAAAAGTATGCAAAGATGTCTGATGATAATCCTGCAGCTTATAAACCAGCACCTGGCGATGCTACTGCAAAAACGAAACCAAGTAAGCATACTCTTAAATACAAAAAAATGTATGGTGAAGATGCTGTAGAATTAGTTAAAAAGAAAATTGAACGAGAAAAAATGGTCGATAAAATGAAACATGCAAGAATGTTAGACCGTGCTAAAGTTAGAAAAATAAAAAACAGGAGTAAAGAAAATGCTTAAATTTTCAACCTATAGTGATCTTTTAGAAAATGATGGTCTAAAGAAAAAAGCAGAGAAATCTGGTGTATCTTATGGCACATTAAAAAAGGTTTATAATCGTGGCATGGCAGCTTGGAAAACTGGACATAGACCAGGCACAACTCCACAACAATGGGGAATGGCACGAGTCAATTCATATATTACAAAAGGTAAAGGTACTTATCACGGTGCTGATAAAGATTTGAGAGATGATGTTCAACATGAAGCATACGATCCTAAACACGTTAAACAGGCAATTGGAATTGCATCTGATCCTCGTTACAAAAAAGGTAATATGACCGGTGCAGTTAAAGCTATGAATAAAATTTCTAAAGACATACATAAACATCCTCAAGTTGCAGCTGTACTTAGAAGACAAAACGAATCTAAAGTAAATGAAATATCTAAAAATCTTGCAAGAAGTTACATCGGTAAAGCTTCAAGAGATGTTTATGACAAAGGTCAACAACAAGGCACTGCAAATGCAATAAGTCGATTAGGTGGACCAGATCAAGATTATAAGAAAAGTCCAGAACGTAAAGCAGCAAAAAGAGTTGCTGGTATTGATAAAGCTACAAATAGACTTATGAAAAAAGAAGCAATGTCGGATGCTGAAAAGAAAGCTCATGCAGATGCTATTGCTGCATTTAAAGCAAAAGGCGGTAAAGTTAAAAAACTTCCTACTGGTTATGCACAAGGCTGGCATGGCAAAGCTGATCCTGGTGCTGGTATGAAAGGTATGATGGACAAAGGCGACACTAAACAGTTTGGTACTAAGAAAAAAGTTGGGAGTATGAAATGAGTTTAAGAGATGCAATCACAAAAGTTCTAACTGAAGAAAAAGAAGAAGAACTCGAAGAAGCCACTAATATGTTTACTGATGATAGAGTTGGTTTTCAAATTGATAGATTTGCTGGAAAAGGTGGACAAACTTTCCAAATTAACTATGGAAGAGGTAAAGGCAAATTTATACAAATTCCAAAAGATGATATGAAGCGTGTCATTGCTCAAATGACAAAAGCAATGAACGCAAAGTAGAGGTAACAATGCCACTAAATCCAAAAGACGGAATAGGTTCTTACATTAAAGACTTTAAAAAGTCTAAGGCTCCTCAATTTAAAGGTAAGAGCGATGAGAAAAAAAGAGATATGGCTATTGCTGCTTATCTTGATGCTAAACGTGGCCCACAAGAAGCTAAGCTTGCTGGTAGCTCATTAAAACTATTTGGTCAAAAGAATAGATCATTTAGTGAGTTATCTATGAGATTAAAAACTAAAGCAAAAGTTCAAAGAGCTCTAGTTGGTCCTAGTAAAAAAGCAAGACCTGATTGGTTAAGAACAACAGGTAAAGGAGCAAAAGAACTAGATAAAAAGGCAAAAGGACTAGTTGCTCTTAAGAAAAGTGATCAAACTAAAATGTCATTAGCTAAGAAAGCTTTAAACGTTAAAGAAGATACTAGCTTTAAGGTTTCTATTGATGGATTACCAGATTTATATATGAATGATAAAACACCTGGTGCATTATTACAAAAGCTTCGTAAGATTGTAAAGCAGCCATCTTTAATAAAAGATGTTGGTAGAATAACAAAGAGTAAAGTTAAGAAAGCTTATAGAGATAAAGCTCAAGGTAGAGAAGTTGCAGAAGACAATACAGTATTGGGTGATTATGGTACAACTAAGTCAGTTAAGAAAATGAAAAAGATGACACCATGCGAAAAAGAAGAAGGTTATGTTTCTATGGCTCAACAAAGAGCTGTATGGGCTACTCGTAAAGACGGTGGCAAAGGGCATCCGGATAATAAGAAAAAAAGGAAAAAGTAATGATCCTAGATAGATTTAAAACATTTATTGAAGCTAGAGGTGCAGATTCAAAAGGTCATTTTAGATCTACTGAAGCAGGTGCTGGTATGACAGCCAAAGGTGTAGCTGCGCATCGTAGAAAAAATCCTGGAAGTAAATTACAAACTGCAGTAACTGGTAAAGTAAAACCAGGCAGTAAAGCTGCTAATAGACGAAAATCATTTTGTGCTCGTATGAGTGGTATGAAAGGACCTATGAAAGATGAAAAAGGTCGTCCAACTCGTAAAGCCATGTCATTAAAAAGGTGGAAATGCTAATGATAAAAAATTGGATAAAAGAAAGAATTAAAGAAAGAACATCTATGGACGGAGCAGTTTGTATTGCTCTTGGTCTTATGATTTTATTTTTAGCACCATTAGCTAAAATTGCTGCAGGATTGGCAATTGCTTATGGTGTGTGGACAATTTGGAAAGGTGAATAATGGCAAAAATATTTAAAAATTATGTTGCTCATGAACCAATTAAACATGGAACATCAATTGGTCGTAGACCAAATACTTCAACTATGAATAAACATAAAAAAAGAAGTTTTAAAAAATATAGAGCTCAAGGTAGGTAACAAATGGTGCAACCTGAATCACAAGACGCTAGACTCGATCGTATAGAAGAAAAAATAGATAAGTTAGCAGACGCTATGATATCTTTAGCTCGAGCAGAAGAAAAAATATTATCTCTACAAGGTGATCATGAAAATATGCGAGAGAGATTAAATAAACTTTCTGTTAAACTAGATGAAATTCAGAAATCAGTAGACGACAATGCACGTACAATAAGTCTTATAAATAAAGTAGTATATGCTGCAATGGTTGCAGTAGTCGGCGCTTATGTCGCCCATATGTGGATGTAAAGGAGAACACAATGGAAGAAAGTTTCAAGTATCATATACCTGAAGACATTCCAGCAAATGAAAGAACAGCCTTTCATGGCGCAGCAGCGGCAGCGGCAAAGACTGGTAAGAAATCTTTTAATTTTAATGGAAAGACTCATCCGGTCACTATGAAAAAAGATACAGCTAAAGCAATAGCAGATCAGAAAGAGAGTACAATGACTTTCAGAGAAAAATTAATGTCAATCTTTGAAAATGACAGAGCTAAACACTATAAAGGTGCCGCTCAAGCAGAGCCAATGGATAATAATCTAAAAGGTGCTGGTGCTAAAAAAATGAAAGCAGATATTCAAGGAAATGCTGCAGATCCAGATTTAGAAAAAAAATCTCATGATGATGCATCAAAGGCTGGCAGAGCTGGACCAAGCATGAAAGCTCGAAGTAATGATAATAAAAAGGGTGATAAAAAAATAATCAATCCTCCTAGTGATGAAACTAAAAAAGGTAAAGCGCCTAAAATAGCAGTAGAATCATACGGTATATCAGGTAATAAAATATCAAATGGCTTACTTGATGCAATAGCAGAAGTTGATAATAAAGGTAAAATGTAATGATGCCGGCACAAATGTTAAAAGAAGCTCCTACAAATTTTCATGAAGCTAAATCTGAACTTATGACAGAAGATACTTTACCTAGTGAATATGAACCAAATACTGAAAAAAAACTTGATAGTGTTAAATTAAATAGAAGAAAAAATAAAGCAGCATTAGTTGAAGAATTAAAAGAAGATCTTTAAAAATTGAATATATAATTTTATAATGATTTTTAAAGAACTAACAGAAAAGAACTTATTATTATATGCAGCAAAGAATTATAGTAATCCTAAGTTTGCTGATATTGATGAGTTTTATGAAGACTTAAAGAGATTTAAGTATATAAAACGTTTGCTTAATCGTTACTTGGAAACAGATGATTTAGCTTATAGATTATTGCTTAATCATTTTATAGTTGTTTTTAATATGTTTGGTATTCAAGCTGCTCTTGATATATTAGAATTAAAACTTGAAAAGCAGCATTGGCCAATAGTAAAACCATTTTTAATATTTTTAAATTATATTAGAAATGATCAATATACAGGTATTACTATGGATCCATATGTTGTTGAAAAGTTAAGGAAAATTTAATGGGAATACTAAAAGGCGCAGCAGATACAGTATATGCTTTTAGATTTATAAGAATGATGGTTCTCGATTGGACAAGTTGGGATGCTTATAAAGAAGGCGTAATTGATGAAAACGGAAAAAGAAATAGAAACGTGAAACTTGACACTGATAGCAAAAAGTCTTCTTATACTCCTTTCGTTCGCCTTGTGGCTAACATCAAAAGGCTCGTTGCAAAAATTCCAGGAGGTGGAAGTAAACTCGGATCTTTTGCGTCAGCGCTCTATCTTGTTAAAGAAAAAGCAAATCTTAGCGAAAAAGGATTAGAAAGTATTTGTGAAAAATGTAATATCGAAATATTAGATTTTTTAAATGAGAACAATGAATGGTTTTTATTAAAAAATAAACAGTTGTCTCCTGGAGTATACAGAATACAAAATCCTAAGTTATTAAATGATTCCTGTGATGAATTAGTTTGGAGTAAAGATCAAGTAAGAATAAAGGAAGAATGTTTTCCAATTGGTGATGTATTTGGTGTTGATATATATGAAGCAATTCATATTAAAACAAATAAAAATATATATGTTACAGCTGGAGAATTGATACGATGAGATACGCAGGCAGGCAAAAAGGCAGTAAGGTTAAACCATACTCACATGTTGTAGTACAGCCTAATGCACCTAAGTCTCGTTATACATTTAGTTATCATAGTTCAGAAGATAAAGCAAAAGCTGCAGCAAAAAAATATGAAAGATTAGTAGGTAATCCTTTAAGAGTAGTTAAACAATCCGGAAAAAGCGCAAATACAGACGTTATGGAAGAGGTTAACATGCAAGAAAATATAAAAGAATCATTATGGGATAATATACGAAAAAGAAGAGCTGCAGGAAAACCTAGATTAAAACCAGGAGATAAAAACTATCCTAAGACGCTCGATGTTGGAGAAGATGTACCTTCAACAAGTACGGCTTCAATACCAAATCCTGCTGATACAGCAATGGGTCCTCGACTTAAAACTACAACTATGCATGATAAGCGTAGAAAAAAAGATCAACTTCCAGTACTACTTAAAAGATTTAGAAAATACATAGAAGATAAGCATGCTTAGAATATATGTTCTTATATTTGTTATTGGCATGATTGGCGCTATAGGTTATGGCGCAAAGTATTATTATGACACTACTCAAAATAAAATAGCAGTTCTTACAAAAAACAACGCTACACTTAAAGTAGCAGTAGAAACATCTGAAAAAAGTATTGGTGAATTAAAAGCTAATATTACAAAGATGGCTAATTTAAATAAAACATTACAACAAGATTTACAAAAAGCTGAAGCGTACCGTGATGAATTAAGATCTAAGTTAAGTAAATTAAATTTAGTAGTTGAAGCTCTCAAAGATTCAAAAGTTTTAGAAGGAAAGATGAATGGCGCAAGTTATAAATTGTGGCAAGGGATTATGGAAGAAACTGGTAATACTAATAAGTCTGATAAGCCTAGCTGGTTGCAGCGGCCTAAGCAGTCTGATTCCGGAACCGGAAATAAAGACAGTGACGAAGATAGAACAGATAAAGATACCAGTAGTAGCGAGACCAAAACCACTCCAACTCAATGATACTCGAGTATTCGTAGTCACAAAAGATAATTACGAAGAGTTTGTAAAAGATTTTAAAGAAGTCTATGGCGATCTTGCTTATGTTGCATTAAGCATGAAAGATTATGAGAACTTAGCAATAAATATTGCAGAAATGCGAAGGTACTTGAATCAACAAAAAGAAATAATTGTTTATTATGAAAAAGCTGTAAAACCTAAAGAGGAGAAACAATAATGGAATTCATAATAGATCAACTTGTCACATGGTGGCAATTTACTGTAGTTGGAGTATTAATTATTATTGGGTTCATAATCAATATGTTTGGCGTTGATTGTGACGATGACCTTATTGGATTTAAGTATAAAGAAATGCCAAAACTAAAACCTATAGCAATACCTACAGCAGGAAAAGGTTTCTGGGGCGCAATATGGATGTGGTTGATGGGCACACGTAATTGGGAAGTTGCAGAAGATTGGGAGTTTAAACTTGGCCGTAAATCGTATGTCATACCTCAAGGATTCACTTTTGATGGTGCATCTATTCCAAAATTCTTACACACATGGCTATCACCGACTGGTGTATTATTAATGGGTGGATTAGTACATGACTATGCTTATAAGTATGCAACATTATTAGAATCAGATAAAGAAAAAACTATGGGTACTATTACACAAAAGAAAGCGGATGAAATATTTCGTGATATTAACATTGAGCAAAACGGATTTCACTTATTAAATTACCTTGCTTATTGGGCTTTAAGAATAGGTGGATTTGTTGCTTGGAATGGTCACAGAAAAGTAAACGCAAAAATCAAATGATTGAAAAATATATTTTAAAAAATACACATTAATTCCTTTACAAAACATGTTTTTTAATATATAATACTATCATAATCAAAAAAAGTAAGAGGTAAAAATGCAACAATTTGTTGACACAAGAGATTTTTTGTCTCAAACTAAGTTTTATGAAGGTTACTCTCGTTTTATAGAAAACGAAGGTAGATACGAAACTTGGGATGAGGCTGTTGATCGAGTAATTGAAATGCACGATCAAAATTATATGAATAGTAATAATGAATTATCTGAATATTTAGAAGAAGCAAGAACTGCATATAAAGAACAAAGAGTTCTTGGTGCACAAAGAGCTCTCCAGTTTGGAGGAGAGCAATTAATGAAACATCAAATGAGAATGTATAATTGTACTTCGTCATATGTCAACAGACCAGAGTTTTTTGGCGAAGTGTTTTATATCTTGTTATGTGGAGCTGGTGCAGGTTTTTCTGTACAAAAGCATCATATCAAAAAATTACCAAAAATTCAAAATAGAACAAAACAAGCAAAAGGTTATATAGTCGAAGACTCTATTGAAGGTTGGGCATCAGCACTTGACGTGTTAATGTCATCATTCTTTGTAGGTGGTGGGAAACATCCTGATTATGAAGGACGCAGAGTATTCTTTGACTTATCACAAATAAGACCTAAAGGCGCACTGATATCAGGAGGATTTAAAGCGCCAGGTCCTGAAGGCTTACGTCGGTCTTTAGATAAAATTGAACATTTACTTCAAGGTATTGTAATAGATTCCAAAGATCCAATTGATCTTAAACCTATTAACGCATATGATATCACGATGCATGCAGCTGATGCTGTATTATCTGGTGGCGTACGTAGGTCAGCGACAATTTGTCTTTTTTCGCCTGATGACGAAGAAATGATGAATGCTAAAACAGGCAATTGGTTTATGGATAATCCGCAAAGAGGCAGATCTAATAACTCTGCAGTCATTGTAAGAAATGAGACTACACCAGAACAGTTTGGCAAGATCATGGAATCTGTCAAGCAATTTGGTGAGCCAGGATTCGTGTTCGTTGAATCAAAAGAGCATACAACTAATCCATGTGTTGAGATTGGAATGTATCCTCAAATTAATAAAAAGTCAGGTTGGCAAGGATGTAACCTAACTGAGATCAACGGAGGCAAATGCAATACCGAGGAAGACTTTTATAAGGCATGCCGAGCAGCGTCTATCCTCGGTACCCTACAAGCTGGGTACACAGACTTCAAGTTTCTAACAGACACTTCAAAACTTATTTTTGATAGAGAAGCTTTACTTGGAGTTTCAATTACAGGATGGATGAATAATCCTAAAATACTTTTCGATGAAAAGATCTTAGAAAAAGGAGCTCAAATCGTTAAGGAAGTAAACCGTGAGGTTTCTAAAATAATAGGTATAAATGCTGCTGCAAGAACAACTTGTGTAAAGCCAAGTGGAAATGCATCAGTGTTATTACAAACAGCTTCAGGTATACACGCTGAACATTCTGATATGTATATTAGAAATGTTCAAATGAATAAAGAATCTGAAATAACACAAGCAATTATGAAGACTAATCCATACATGGTTGAAGAATCAGTTTGGTCTGCAGGTGGAACAGACGTTGTTGTTTCATTTCCTATTTTACCTAATAAAGGTTCAATGTATAAAGATGACTTATTAGGAATAAAACATTTAGAACTTGTAAAGAAAGCTCAGAAACATTGGGTTGAAGCAGGAACTAATGAAGATCTTTGTGCAGACAAAGGTATAAGACATAACGTATCAAATACTATTATTGTCGATGATTGGGATGAAGTTGAAAAATATGTTTTTGAAAACAGACATTCATTTGCAGGAATATCTTTCTTAGCAATGTCTGGAGACAAAGATTATAATCAAGCACCTAATACTGCTGTTATTACAGCACATAAGATGGTTAAGAAATATGGTAATGCAGCAGTTTTTGCTTCAGGAATGGTAGTTGATGCTCTTAAATGTTTTAATAACTTATGGGATGCATGCGCAACAGCAAAAGGTTTTGGTGATGACATATCACTTGAGTCTTCAGAAAATGCTCTTAAAAATGACTGGATAAGAAGATTCAATAAGTTTGCAGATAACTATCTAGGATCTGATGCTGTTTTAGCAGAACACTGTTTGAAAGATGCTTACTTATTACATAAGTGGAATAAAATACAATCTACGCTTAAAACTATAGATTGGAAAGAAGATATAACAGAGAAGAAATATACCGATGTTGATACACTCGCTGCAGCCGCATGCGCAGGTGGCGCGTGTGAAATCGACTTCTAATATCATTTCACCTTGTGTGAAAATTTGTAAAGTCGAGAATAATACATGTTTAGGATGTGGAAGAACTACTCAAGAAATTGCAGAGTGGTTCAAAGCATCTGACAAAAGAAAGAGAGAGATCATTGAAGGATTACGAAATAGAATGCGAAGAGTGTGATGAAACAACATATGTGGCATCATACGAAAAACCTATTTTTTGTCCAATATGTGGAAGAAGAGTAGAAGCAGAAGAAGTCGAAAAATAAATGTGGCTTTTTGATAATGAAGAATTCACAATAACACCAGAAGAGTACCAAGGTTTTGTTTACGTCATCACAGAGTTGGATACAGGCAAGAAGTACATTGGAAAGAAAAACTTCTGGAAACCTAAAACTTTACCCATCACTAAAACACGTAAGAGAAGAGTACGAACGCGTGTCGAATCTGATTGGAGAGAATATTATGGTTCGTCCAATGAAGTACGCAAGCTTGTGGAAGAATTTGGATCTGACCGATTTACCAGAGAAATATTAAAACTCTGTAAGACAAAAGGTGAAATGTCTTATTACGAAGCAAAGCTTCAATTCGATAATAATGTGTTATTTAGAGATGACTACTACAACAATTTTATAGGTTGTAGAATCCATGCAAAACATTTAACAAGTTAACAACAAACTTGTGTACAATCCCGTTTATTTATGGTATAATTATACTATAATTTAAGGAGGAATGTATGTCCAAGCAATCTAATGTTCTAAGTTTTCAAAAAGCAGTCAAGCAAAAATTTAACAATGAAAAAGAAGTTATTTTCACACTAGATGATGAAAGCGATGAATCAACAGAATTTGTTTTTGAAATGGAGGTTGATAATGACAACGAAGACTTATAATGAAGTTGATCTTTTAAAAAAACAAATAGCAGAAGAAGTTAAAGAAAAATATTCTTTATATAAAAGAATTAAAGAGTTAACTGAAGAACTTGAAGAAGCTAAGAATAAAAATATTTTTAATTGGAAAGATAGTTAATATGTTAATCACTTTTTTTAAAATAAGTGCATTTTTTCCTTTACAAAGGCAAAAAAATAGTGTATAATATTATTATAAAATTAAAAAGGGAGTTTAATAATGACATAGCGAAAGTAACCGACAAGGCGTACCGATGGAGAAGTTGCATTAGGCAGAAGCAGAAGGGCGTCGGGGTTTACAGGTGTGGCACTACCCAGGGAACCAGAGTCGGAGTATAAAACGTTCCCCTTATCTTCCGCGGAGGGGTATACCTATGGAAGATAAGGATGTGTTAGAGAGCCCCTCCAACGAATTTTAACTAATTGGAGAGAGAGCAAATGCCGAGTCCATCAGAGATACAATCAATGCTTCCACTATTTTTTCAACTCCTCTTCTTCGCAGTAGCTGGAGCATTGATTGTAGGCGTATTCTTTTCCATAGTTGGCTGGTTCTTTCGTAACGCAATACTTATTATGATTATTGTAGCATTGATATTTGCAGTCAACTATGGCTATATTGATTTAACTAAATTATTTGGAGCAGTACAAAATGACAATGCATCTATTACCAGCTTACTACAATAATAATAGTACAAAAAAGAAAAAGCCTTTTCGTAAACCAGGTTGGGTTAAAGCTCAAGCAGAACATGATAAATGGTTATTGGATCGCGGTGTACATCCTAGTCAACTTAAAAATAAATCTAAAAATTCAGGAATCAAAGCTCCTAATTATAAAGAGCTTTCACGGTCTCTACCAACAAGTAATAAAGTAGGTAAAATTGTTGGTAAGTCTAAATCTAATGCATACACTGGTACATTCATTACTGGTATCGCTACTATGCATAAATCAAATATGGTACCAGTAAATAAAAATGGTGATGCAAAAGAATATGCAACTATGAGGAGAAATTAATTTCTAAATTGTGCATTTTTTCCTTTACATTTGCTCAAAACTATGGTAGAATATAACTATAAAATTAAAAAGGGAGTTTTTATATTATGGCTAATTACGATACAATAATCAAACAAATAGAATCACTAAATCACGGTCAAAAGCTTTTATTAGCTGAAAGACTAGTTAACAAAAATGAAACACTAGCTTCTACTTTATCTAATTACATTGACGTTACTTTAATGGATAAAGCTTTTCTAGAAAATGAAAAGAAAGTTCAAAAGGCTATAGCTTAATGAAAAACCCTATAGCTAAATATTTAATGTGTGCATATGCTTATTATCAACTTGATAAAAATTTAATAACTGATACTGAAT
>Ga0075480_10001538_pt1 | contig 14666 bp, 12 predicted proteins | sample DEB08_DNA_7_FD_81590 | JGI IMG/M metagenome (GOLD analysis project Ga0075480, IMG submission 81590) | Aqueous microbial communities from the Delaware River and Bay under freshwater to marine salinity gradient to study organic matter... | ecosystem: Environmental > Aquatic > Marine > Coastal ... | reverse complement strand
TATATGTGAGAAAGACGGGTATTATGAAATTTCTTACACGGCCACAGCTAAGAAATCCGCCTCAGTTATGGTCTTTGCAGATACTTATTATCAAGATGGCGCCTTAGTCAATAAAGAGCCTAGGTTGATTGATGTTCGACCCGTGAATAAAAAGAGTCAGCATAAATTTGTGGCTTACCTGAAGAAAGGTAATGAACTAGGATTTTCAGTTCTCGTTAAAGAGAGTGTAGATATTCAAAACCCTGTTAAAATAGTTGGCCCTATAACGCCAAGCTGGCCTCCAAAGAGAATTCCTAAGCTGTTTCCAGGTGTTGAGACAAAAGTAAGTGGAAATAAATTTAAGCTTATCAGCAATGACTTTAACAAGCTAAAAACAGTAGTCAGTTCATTTGCCGAAAAAGCTTTTAGGAAAAAAGTTTCAGCTGCTGAGGTCAAGCCATTTATTGAACTGGCAGAAAATTACCTAAAGATTTCAGGTGACTTCTTAGCCTCATCAAAGGAAGCCTTTAAAGCCATTTTGTCTTCACCACAGTTTTTATATCACCATGACCTGAGCAAAGACTACAAGTTAGCAAGTAAAATGAGCTATTTTCTTTGGAGAAGTGTTCCTGATTCTGAGCTACTTTCTGCAGCCTACAATAAGGATTTGGACAAACAAGTTGCTCGTATTATGAACTCACCTAAAGTTTCTAGAATGATCGATGATTTTACTTTCCAATGGTTGGATTTGAAACATATCTATAAATCGGCTCCAGATTTTAGACTTTATCCAGAATACGATCCATTGCTCAACCGTTCTTTCGATAAAGAAACAAAGAAGTTTATGAAGCATCTTTTTACTAAGAACCTTCCATTGACTAATCTTGTAGATTCAGACTTCTTGATCATAAATAATCAACTTGCCAAGCTCTATAAAATTCCAGGAGTCATTGGTCCTCAATTCAGGCTTGTTAAAAAGCCACAGAATTCAGCTAGAGGAGGGGTTATAACCCACGCTTCAGTCATGGCTGCAACAGCAGATGGCGCCTCAACCACTCCTGTTAAACGTGGAGTATGGCTAGCAGAAAGAATACTGGGCAAAACTATTCCTTTGCCTCCAAAAAATGTAGCAGGAGTAGAACCTGACTTGAGTAGTTCTAAAACAGTATTGCAAAAGTTAGATGCGCACAGAGACAACAAAGCCTGCCGCAGTTGCCATACTCGCATTGACCCTTATGGCGTTGCTTTTGAGTCTTTTGATCCAATTGGCCAGTACAGAAACAATTACCGTGTATTAGCTAAAGGAGCAAAAAAGATCATTACTCATAGACCTGGAGGATCTTTTAAGAAGGGTGCTGTGGTTGATACTAATTACTCCATGGCAGATGGACGTACCTATAAGGATATATATGAACTGAAGAAAATCCTTCTAACAGATATTGAAATGGTACACAGAGCTTTTGTACATAAACTTTATGAATTTGGCCTGGGAAGAGAGTTGACAGCTGAAGAGATTTTAGAGTCAGACAACTTCTCGAAGAAACACATAAATAGCGGATTCAAAACCTTGCTTACAGCAATGGTTCAAACAGACTTATTTCGAGGTGAAAAATGAGTTTAAATAGAAGACAGGCATTAGCACTAGGCCTTGGAGCTCTTGGTTCCACAGCATTGGGCGCTAATAAGAAACAAGTTGCGCCTAAGAGAATTCTATTTGTTTGTAACTCTCTAGGTTTTTTAGATAATCACTTTTACCCAAGTTCAGTAGGTAAAGGCTACTCAATGCCTAACTACTTTGAGAAGTTTGAAAAGCTAAGAGATCAGTTCACTATCTTTTCAGGTTTAGAACACCCTGGCTTACTTGGAACACTTCATGCCAGTGAAATGTGTTTTTTGACTTCAGAACCAAACGCTTCAAACCCAGCTTTTAAGAACACAGTTTCTATAGATCAGATTCTGAAAAGGCAGATAGGTAAAGATAGCCGTTATCCTTCCCTAAACTTAAGTTTAGACGAAGAAAGCATTTGCTACACAGAGTCTGGAGTCATGATTCCACCGATGTATGATGACCTTAAGCTTTATAAAGATTTGTTCCTTGAAAAAACAGCTGCAGAAAAGAAGAAGATCAAACTTCGTTTAGTAAAAGATAAAGCGCGTATAAATGCTTTAGAAAAAGAGCCAATAAAGTTTAAGAAACAGACTGGCTTAGATAACTTTTATAAGAATATCAATGGTCTAAAAGAGACACTGCAAAGAGAAGAAAAATGGCTTAATACTCCACCACCACAAGTGAGTGAGAAACTGCCATTCTTAAATACTAAAAATGCAGATTTGATGGAAAGAATGAATAACTTTCTTGTTTCTATTAGATTGGCCTTTCAAACAGATTTAACCAGAGTGGCTGTGCTTCACTTTCCTTTTTATAATCGAGTTCCAAATATTAAAGGGATCGATACATCATGGCATCGTTTAACTCATAGTGGCAAGTCTAAACAGAAGCAGTTAATTCATATAGAAAAACTGTTTATGAATAACTTTGCTAAGTTCTTAAGTGATATGGCGGCGACGAAAACAGCCAATGGTTCATTGCTAGATGAAACAATAATATTGATGGGAAGTAATCTAGGCCAAGCGAGTAATCATGATACCCGCGAACTGCCAATTATGGTTGCAGGCGGAGGTTTTGATCATGGTAAACATATCAAGGTAGAGACCACTCCATTGAATCAGCTTTTCCTTTCGCTAACGAATAAATTGGATGGAGTCGAGATGCCTTCATTCAAAAATACTAAAACGAAACTCAAAGAGTTTTCCTAATCATTCTTAAATAAGGAATTTTTAAAGTGAAGATATTAATTCTTTGCCTTGTGGCTTGGTGCCATATTGGGCTCGCCGAAGTAAAATTAGAGTCAGTTCCAAGATTGGACACTAGTACAGCGATTAAGATTTTAAGTGCTGCGAATGAAGAAGCCTTAAAACAAAAAGTTGACGTTGCTATCGTTGTTCTCGGACTAGACGGGAGAATTCTTGCCAGTTCCAGAAGTGAAAAAATGGGACCACAGCTATATGACTTTGCCACTTATAAAGCACAAACTTCTTGGTTTATTGGCAAGGCTACTGGTGAACTTCCTGCAAGGAACGGTCAGCATTTAGAGCTGATAAACATAGGGCGTGCAAAGGTGATTCGTGGTGTTAAAGGAGGAATCCCTCTCTACTACAAAGGCCAAAAAGTCGGTTCAATCGGTGTAAGTGGAGCTCACCCGGATATAGATGAAGCAGTCGCAGTAAAAGGCCTGGAAGCGGCAAAAGGATTGGAGATGAAAAAATGAGATTATTTACATTGTTATTGTTGCTGACAGTTTCAGTATCAGCCAAGTATAAATTCATCGCTGCAGATACAGGTACGAAAGAAGTATTTATAGTCGATGAAAATGGCAAGAAAGTCTGGACTTATAAGTCTCCAGGAAAGCCGGAAGATGTGAGCTTCTTAAAAAACGGTAATATCCTCCTTTGTACCAAAAATAAGGTCATGGAAATGACTATGGATAAAAAGGTTGTTTTTGAATTTTCCAGAACTGGTGAACTACACTCAGCACAGAGACTAGCAGATGGGAATACTCTTATTGGTCATACTAGTGAAGGTAAAGTTTATCTGGTATCACCTAAGGGTGAGGTGATTAAGGAAGTCAAAACTACTTATGAAACCAAAAATAAACATCGTATTTTCAGACGAATTAGACAGACAGAAGAGGGAAAGATCTATGCAGCTCATCATGGCGATGGAGTTTGCCGTGTTTACGATCAATCAGGCAAAGTTCTGAATACTCTAAAGCATTATTCAGACAGATGCTTTTCTGCAACTCCTCTTACTAACGACAGAGTTCTTTTAACGGGATTAGACAAGGTAAAGATTGTTAATCTTAAAAATGAAGTTTTATGGGAAATTGATATCAAAGAAATTCCAGATTCAAAAGTGCTGTCTTTAACATCAGCCAAGATGCTGGAGAACGGTAATATCCTCGTGACTAATTGGATGGGGCATCACAGAAAGCTTATTAAAAAGAAAGGTTATCCTTCAATTGTCGAGATAAGTCCTGAGAAAAAAGTTGTCTGGCAATACGATGGTGGTAAAAATAAGTGTTTAATTGCACTAGATGTAGCTAAATAGTTGGAAAGTTTCTTCAGAGTTCTTTAAATTCTATTTATGGATTTTGAAGAAGAGAACAGGCTATACCGTGAAATAGTCGGTGAAAGGACGGATTTTTATCTAATCATATCACATCCGTCCTTAAGCAAACGCTCCATTCGCGCTATGGGGATTGACGCATATAAGAATGGTGTTCAGGTTGGTACATTCACTCCCAAGTGGCATAACATTGTTTACATGATGTATGGCGAACTGAATGCTAAGTTTGGCAACGAAGTTGTTAGTGCCAAAGAGGGCGAAATCCTGATTACGCCAGCAAATATTGAAAGAACTCTCTATTCAACAAGCAAAGAGGCAGCTTGGATTTGGATTCATCTAGAAGATCTTCCTATCTATACAAATCTCACCAGTGAAGGTATCAAAGCCCGCAAGTTCTCCAAAGGAGAAGACCTTGTTCAACTCTATAAAATGTTAAGAAGTGAACCAGAAGGTTCCATGCTACAAACGTCTTACATTGAAATCATCTGTGAGAAGTACCTGCGTATTTTAGTAGACCATCAACTTAAACCATATGAAGCTGAATTTAACCTCATTTGGCAAAAGGTGAGGGCTCAGCCAAACATTCCTTGGTCAGTGGAAATGCTCTGTAAGGAATTAAAAATATCCAGAGGTCATTTACACAAACTGTGCACTAGTTATTTTAAACTATCTCCCATGGATATCATTTCTGGTATTCGCCTGGAGTATGGAGCTTTTCTATTGAAAGCAACGACCAAGATTATAGATGATATCGCTTACGAGTGTGGATTCTCCAGCGCCAGGTCTTTTTCAAAGGCTTTTCTAAAGAAATACCAAATGAGACCAGGTAAGTTTCGCAAACAGTAATAAGGAAGAATCTTTCCTTCGAAAACTCTGTAGTATCTCAATTATCAATTTAGAAAAATAAGCTTAACCTGAGTGGGGAAGATAAAAAGGCTTTGAAGTCACAAATATCTCTGCTAGTGTTTTGAGGCGTGAAGGTAGATTGTTATGTGTTGGTAATGTGAATATTAATGCAGGAATACCACTATGTGTAAAGTATTGGGCAGTGTAATTTTATTTTTCTTAACGGCTATAAGTTTTGCCGCGGATACTCCGCATGATAAACTTTTAAAAGCAGCCAAAGTCCTCGCGGTTAATTCAGCAGATCAGAACTCATTTGATGTACTTAAAGGAAATTTGGATCTCTATAAAGAGCCTACTGTTAAGTCATCATTGGTTAAAGTTATGAGCTTTGCTCTATTAAACTCTGATAAATCAAAGTTCGAATCTTTCAAAGCTGAAATCAAATCCAAGTATCCATCTATGGACTTTTCATTTGTTGACGCAAATGCTTCAGATTATAAACCATCACTTAGAAAGAATGTAAATTATTTAGTCTTAAACGCTAGTAGTGCATTAGCCTTTCAAAAAGGGGAAGCGCCTTATAATATCACTGTTAATCCAAGAAAAGATTCAGTAGAGCCTTTTGAGAAAATAAAAGAAAGTGAAATCGCTAAAGTAGACAATCAGAAAGTTATAAGAGACAAGAAGCCAATTAAGGAAATTAAGCCTGCAATTGATAAGGAAAGTGTTTTTTATAAAGTTTACCATGCAGCATTAGCAGCTCAAAGCGGTGATAAAGAGGCCATTAGGGACTTAGTTCAACTGACTTTTGAGAAGAAGCCCGAAGAGCTTACATCTGCGATTGTGAAATCCATCACTTTAGGGATGTTGAGTTTTAAAAGCAAAGCCACCAACGGCTACATAATCAAAGTTAATAGTGTTTACTTGGATAATGCCTTTCTCACTTTTCTTTACGAACAGCCTTTTTCTGATGGTAAAAGATTCAATAAAGCAATCTTCAAACCTGAGTTTGAAAAAGCCCTTCAATATGTTGTTGACTTAACTCCAAAGCTAGCTCAAGAGGCCAATGTTAATATTGGTGTAGAACTTGATGAAACAGTGCTTGCTAAAATTGCAAAAGTACGCGAAGTAAAAAGAGCTAAAGAAGCAGCAGAGAAAGCCCGTTTGAAAGCTGAAAGAGAAGCTGAATTAGCTAAACTTGAAAAGAAGAAAAAAAAGCCAAAAGTGAAGACTATTAAACAAGGTGGTAGAACTATCATCGTCACTGAATTTGATACGACTGATGGTGAAAGTAATGCAAATCTAGATTACGCTGTTTTTGAGTTTGATAACTTCTACAAGGTTCAGCAAAAGAGAACTGGTTCTTCGATCTATAAAAAGGCCTATGGAAAATACGAAGGCGGCAGAGCAATACTTTACATGGAAGTTACTTCAGACTTTCAAAGTTCTGGAAGAGACTACAAAGAACAGATCCTGGAAGGATGTTACCAGTTCTTTAAACTACGTGCAGGCGCGAATGGCGCAGGTGGAAATGTAGACGTTAAAATGGTCTACAACACTAAAACGGTCGCAGGCACTAAGAAAGGAAAAGTTTACTTTAATTAAGTTAAGTTTTCTTTAGGTGAAAGTTTATTAAACAATGATTCAGAGTTTGACGGGGAGTATTCATTTAGCAGCTTCAATCATTGCTTTACTTACTGGTGCTATAGTTTTCTTTTTACCGAAGGCTGGTGCTATTCACAAGCGTATAGGTTATGTCTATGTTGTCTCAATGATCATAGTGATTATTACTGCATTCATGATCTACAGGCTAACAGGGGGATTCAATATTCTCCACATAGCAGCTGTTGTGAGTGGCATTCCATTAACATTGGGAATGAAGGCAGTTATCTTTCGTCGTTGGAATAGCAATTGGTTTCTATCGCATTATGAAAATATGTGTTGGTCATACATTGGCCTCTTTGCTGCATTTGTTGCAGAAACTTCAGTTAGAATTATTGCTCCTTTCATAGCTAAAACTGTAGGCTATTCTATTGGCTGGTGGTTTTGGGCAATTGTTGGCTTGAGTACTTTCTTAGTCTGTCTTATTGGCGACAAAATCATTAAGAAAAACCTCGAATTAATTAAGGCTTATAAAGAGTCTAAGGGTCAATGATATTGCAATGAGAGACTTTTAAAGATATATGAAAAAAAAGCTCAAAATATTTGGTCTTTGTCTCTTGGTATTGGTAGGGGGGATTTATGGGTGTAATCACTTTCAAAAGAAAAACTTTATTAATCGATTCATTGCCAATATTAACAACCCCAATTTTAAGAATGGTAATGGCCAATACCTAGATTCAATAATGATCGAAGACCAACTAATATACTACACTAGTTCAGACTCTTGTGGGAATGATACAGATGGTTTTGACTTGTGTGTTCTTTACTTTCCTGATGGCTCTATATTCACAAACTCATCTGTTCACTTCTGTGGTGCCGAAGGTACATCCAGCTATTTAAGAAACTTATATAAAGATAAAATTGTAGAGTTTAAGAGTAGCTTAATTGAGGCAGGCTTTAAGAACTGAAAACTGGATGCCCTTAATAAACTCTCTAAACAAGTTTTATCACTTCCTCTCAATAAAAAGTTTTTAGTAAATCTAAAAATTGATACCACGATCTGTTGAATCATGACAATTACTTACTGAGCTGGCTTAGTTAGCAGATAATAAATCTGTGTACATTTCAAAGTCAGCATTCAGTCCCTTGATGTGAATTGTGTAGTTTTGTTGGTTGTTAGGAAAAGGTTCAGGGTCTGAAAAATAAATAGGGAGGAAGATGGGCTTTAAATAAGTCTTGACCCTACCAAGGAAGAAAAAATAAGAGGAAGAAATGAGAATTATAATATTAGTATCACTGTTCTTAACAACCATTGCTCACTCGCAGGCGAAGAAATTAAATGACATTGAATTTCAGGCTGTAGAAGCATTAAAAACCTATCACATCTTACCTAGCCCTGAAAAAATTGATATTAAAGAGAAAATCAATAACACTAAATCGATTGTGAGCCCCAAAGGAAAAGGCTATGATCACAAGCCTGTTTATTATGCAATTTACGCTACTGCGGAAAAGAAAGATAGCAAAAAAGACAGTAAGAAACCGCAGGATGCCATCAAGTTATATCCAATTTATTTAGGAGGCCAAACACACAAGAATAAAGAATATGGCTGTGTATACTTGGTTAACTATGAGCAGTTAAAAAAGCTCGCCGAAATAGCTAATGTGAAATATCCAAAAATTCCTAAAAAGAAGGGCGCTTAGATAACTAACTTTATGTCATTTAAATGAATTCTTAAAAATATATTCACTCAATTCTTACAAGTATTAATACTATTAGTGATGTAAGTTTCTCGAATCTGCAGAAAAAATATTTTATAATCTTCTTGAGAAATTGAAGTGAATAATGCCATTGCCAAAGTTTGACCGTAACCTAGACCAAACAGAAATAAACTTTCTTGGTTCTTTATATGACGAAATTGAAGTAGAACAGTATAAAACTGTTGAGGAAGAAATTCGTGATATAGAAAGCCGCTATACAGGCCGAAAGTTTCTAGCAGAAGGCGGCCTTAAGTTTATCGAAACTGCCGTTGATATTGTTACCGGTCGAGAAGTGGCTTTGGCAGTTCCACGAGATAGCAATGATACTATCCTCAGAGAAAAGTTTTTTAGAGAAGCTCGACTGACTGCATCACTTCAGCATCCTAATATTGTTCCAGTTTACGACTTAGGTTTAGATAATATCGATCAGCCTTATTTTGCAATGAAGCTGATCAAAGGTGAAACCTTACAAGAGCTTAATAATAAAGGGGTATTGAGCTTATCAGAAAAACTGAGTGTTTTCATGAAGATTTGTGATGCCATGTCGTATGCACATTCTCAGGGTGTTATTCATTTAGATCTTAAACCAGATAATATTCAGATAAGTGCTTTTGGTGAAGTATCTCTCTGTGATTGGGGCTTAGCAAAGCTTGTTGGTTCTGAAGACAGTAAATTAGACACTAAGAAAACGCTGGATAAGTTTGAAGTTGATAACATGACTTTGGACGGTGTCGTCAAGGGGACTCCAGGTTATATGGCCCCCGAACAAATCACGGGGGAATCCAAAACTTTTCAGACAGACATCTATGCTCTAGGCGCCATTTTATTCGAAATTTTATATAAGAAAACTCCGGTTCAAGGTGACGATTTGATGGATATTATCAAAAAGACCGCTTTGGGCCAAATCGAGCTTCCTACAGATGATGTCCCAAATCCATTGAAAGCTGTTGCATTGAGAGCTCTTTCTTTAAAAGCATCAAATAGATATGAAAGCGTGTCTCAGCTACAGGATGAAATTAAAAGCTATCTCTCGGGTCATGCCACTAAAGCCGAAAATGCTGGCTTGAGTCGTCTCTTTTATCTTTTATTAATGCGCAATAAAGCATTATCTATAACACTGGCCATTTCACTAATTATCATTGTAACATCGACCTTAAAGTTTATTTCCAGTCTACAAGAGAGCGAGCAGGAAGCGAGAAACTTGTTACATGAGTTGCAAGAGGAAAATAAAAAGAAGTTAGTCTTAGCCGAAGATGCAGAGCCCCAATTAACCGCGAAAATTATTTCAGAAATGAATAGTTATGAGTTCTCAAAAGCTGAGGAAAGTATCCAGGAATTCCAAGAATTATTGCCAAACTCAGAAAAAGGTTTCCTCTTCAAAGGACGCTTAGCATTTTTACAGGGGGATTATCATGAGGCTTCAAAGAACCTTCAAAAACCAGAAAACGAATTAGATAAGGCCTTGGTCAGTTATTTGAATTCAGCCAGGCAAAAAACGAGCAAGCTCAAGTTTATTGATGAACTCTTTGCAGTTCATGACCATGGTGCTATGAAATACCTACGTGCTTTTTACCAGTCTAAAGAAAGTAGAGGAGTAGAGGATAACATCAAAGAGATCGCAACTAAATGGCGCTTTGTACAAGATTGTTGGCACTTATTAGAAATTGCTAAAAGCTCAAATGATGAAGTCAAAGAAAATATTCTTAGAAGGATTCACAGTTTACTTTCTCGTAGTAATTGGGACGAGTCTCCAGAACTGGCTCATGAAGCTGCAAGAAATATCCCTGCAGGTGAATTAAGAGAAAGCTTTTTAAAGTTATTTACCAGAAATATGGCATTGATGAAAAAAGTGGAAGCAAGTGGCAGTACCTTGAATCCAGTTTACCATGCAGTAGACGGTAAAAAAATTAAAGTCTCGAATAGATGGGAGGCTGGTCCATGTCCTGTTTATATGACTGTGGATTTAGGCGAGGTCCGTTTTTTCAATAAAATTCTTATCTATTTTAAAAGAAGTTCGACAGTTTCATTTCAATACAAAGTATCTTATTCTGTTGATGGTAAAAATTTCCAGGAATTAATTGATGCGTCTAAGAATACTAAAGCAGAATCGCTTAATCCTTTAACTCACCGTTTCCCTTTACTTGAAGCAAGATTTCTTCGTCTCACAGTGTTAGGAAGTAGCGATCTTGAAGAGAATAGAGCCTATGTAAGAGAGTTTGAAGTTTACCGAGAAGTTAAAAATCTTGCAGTTGGTCAATATTGCAAACAGGGGAAGTTGGCTTTAGAAAACCTTACAAATGGTACAAGCTATGTTGGAGCCTACACAGAGATCGAAAAAGGAAAACCAGTTGAGATAGACCTTGGCGAACAATGTGAAGTGGGGGCAGTGAAAGCTTCTTTCAAATCCAGAGATAAAATTCAATACCTTTTTGAAATTTCCGAAGATGCTAAAAAGTACAAGCCTGTAAAAATCCTTGATTATGATGAAACCCACTGGTTAGAAAATGAACCTATTAAGGGGCGATATTTAAGATTTACTTTTCCAGAGGATAAATTGATTTATATCAATGAAATTAGGGTGAGAAAACCTTAGCCAATATCGCGATTAAGGCGAATAATCTCTTTTTGTACAGCTTTTTGCACTCTCATTTTATAAACGCGGACGCTACTTTCAGAAATAGAGTATTCCTTGGCAATTTCTGTATCTTTCATGTTTTTGCTGGTGCATAAAAAGATTTCAATTACTTGCTCTGAAAAGAGGCATTTGATGTTATCAAAAGCTTTCTTTGCGATAAAGACTTTCCATTCTTCCTCGGCAATTTTCTCAACTTCAGGTTCTGTGATTTTTTCAACAATGTTAGATGCTTCAACAGGCTGTGAATATTTACGATAAAATCTACATGTTGCATGCCTGGTAATGACTGATAGCCAACTTCTAAACCGGCTCTTTCCTTCACGGTATTCAAATTTCGGTAGAGCTTTCCAGGCATCTAGAAGAACACTTTGCATAACATCTTTACATTCTTCATGAGGAACACCCATTTTGAGAATGATAGCAAAAATATAGTTTTCATAAGTCTGCACAAAGTCCTCCCATGATTGGTCGCACTGTGATTTTTGCAGGCGTTCGATAAGGGTAAGTCTTGTCTTATTATTTTGGATATTCATACCAGACCATTTTTACATACAGAAAGTGAAGTCAGCTTATGTTTAGATGTTACACTAATTTTAAGAATATTGCCAAAAAAGCTTTGTTAGAGATAAAAACTCCCATCAGGAAACCTAATGGGAGCTTGGTGTGTATGTGTGGTCGGTGATTTATTAAATTTTTATTTTACTAAGCGAAAAGCAGTGATTGTTAATTCCCCGTGTAAATAAGAGCTTCTAGTTTTTTGGCTTCTTCAGCAGCTGATTGAAGTGTTCCTCCAGAGGGAACTCCTGGACGCAGGGGTTTTGTTTCTGCATGTATAGCTTTTTGATAGTAGCGCATTCTCTGGTTAACTGCTTTAAGTTTTGAGTCGTTAAGAAGTTCTTTTGCAGAACTTAGCTCAGAGGAAGCTTTGTCTCCAAAAAAGGCTATTAGAGATTGAGCCATGATCCAATGACCTTCGCTATTAGGATGGACTCTATCTTTTTGCACTGTGAAACCAGGAGACTTTTGTTTGGCTTCATCAACCTTAGAGCGCATTTCAGAGTGTAGATCTGCTACAAGCCAACCTTGCTGTCGTTGCTTTACAAGCCACTCAGCATAGGCTGCAAGCACACTGTCATAGTTGAATCCAGGCTTTCCGTGGTTATCGAAAATTGGTGGGCTAACATGAACTATTTCTGCACCATATTGTTTTGCGGCAGCTCGTAGTCGCAGTATGCCATTGCGGTAGCGAGCAAAGCGCTCTTCATCAAGTGGTTTGTAGATGCCACAGTTCATTCCATAGCAGGCTATGATCAGGTCAGGATTTGTTTTTGCTAGAACTCTTTCCAGTCTCTCAAAAACACAAGGGCGAGGAAATCTACCACCTGCGTGGTTTTCTTCACTTAATCCAGAAATAGTCTCACTACTAACTCCGGCGTTAATCACAGTAAAACGTTGCTTTGGAAACCTTTTCACTAGCCATGCATCAAAGTTCGCTACGTAAGTTCCTCCTTGAGTAATACTATCCCCAAGGAAGAGAATCTTTTTACTTACTTTGAGTACTTGCTGAGGCGATGCCAAAGTAGCAGCTTTGCCGTCAGCGGTTTCGTTTGTAGAAGTGCATCCAAAACAAAGGATGATAAAAGCAAAAGATAAAATGTGTTTCATAAGTTTTTCCTAATTTAGCTTATTTACTTTAAGCTTCTTATGTTCATTTTTTAATATCTTTCACTCTCATATTTCTGAAATAGACTCCTGAGCCATGGCCAAGAAGAGCAATGTGCCCGGTCGTGCGTTTGCTACCTTTGTTTTGTTTTTTCAATTGGCTCATATCGACATCTAAGATGATTGTTCCGTTTAGAGTTACTTTTACTTTTGAACCAATAACTGATATTTCTTGAGTGTTCCATTCTCCAACAGGTTTTAGAAAACCTTTCTTAGCTCCAACCAAATGGTAGAGCGAACCGTGATACTGATAGTCTTTTTTCTTGGCGTATTTAGGAGATGAATTATCCAGAATCTGGCACTCTAGGGTAGCTTTCCCTTCAGACGGAGTGCGAATACCTATTCCGTTATTTGCCCCTGAATCCATTTTAACTTCAAAGCGTAAAATAAAATCGGAATACTGTTTCTCAGTGTAGATATTTTTCTTTCTATTCAGAGCTGCAATAGTTCCATCTTCTGTAACTTTGTATCCGTCTTTAGCTCCTATCCAGCCTGTAAGGTCTTTGCCGTTAAAAATTTTAACAAAGCCTTCTTCATCAGCATTAATGTTCAGGATTAAAAAGAAAGAAATTATAAATAGTTTTATCATGTGTGACCTTATTATTTTTGAGTAGATTCTAGAGGAGCTTCACCTTCCGGGTAGATACAGAGCTCACTGACCCGAATGGATTTACTAAGCTTTTCTCCGCGTTTACAGATGATGTTAGTAATACGGAAATACCTTGCTTTTTGAGTAGGGAAGTGATGTAAAAAGCCTGTCTCTGTAGCTTTTTCAGGTGTTTGGACTGAAGCTACTTTTTGCCAGTTTTGTTGATCATTAGAAAATTCTATATCGTAGGAATAGTGTGATTTTCCATCAAAGGAAAATACTATACAGAGAGCCACAATGTTTTCTATTTGTCCAAGGTCTATTTGAAAAGATGGGGCCTTGCCAGATATGTTTGCAGTAGCTTTTTTACTGATCTCGCCATCAGTGATTAGCTTCATTTGAGAACCACGACCATTAGTCGTAACGGTCTTTCCAAGAGCAAGGTTATTTATAGCGTGAATACTACTAAGAGCTTTTTTGACCTGTGCTTTTTCAATTGAGCTCTCAATTTTTGGGAGTGCTTTTGTCAAAGCTCTTTTCTTTAATAGGTTATCACCATCAATACTGCTACATAATTGCATAAGTCCTCTAGCAGCGAGGATACGACAAGTTTTCCCTCCATGACCGCAGGCTTCAGCTAGGATGTCGACAGCTAATATTGATGGACTTCCAGATAAAGCTTTAATTGCAGCTTTTTGAATTTCCTCATTATTTCCAAGAGCATAGCTTCTTAGAGCTCCGATGGATTTATTTGAATCTATGGAGGCCAGTGTATTAAAAATAGCAGCTTGGTATTTCTCTTGTAGCTTTTCAGCAGCTGTGACCAATAAGTCAATTTGAGGGGCTATTTGTTCACCTTTAAAGGCACTTACTAATGCATATTGTAGATAGCGCACTTCAGTACTTTTTACCTTTGAAAGTAAGGTTAGTAAATCTTTAGTATCTTCAACTCGACCTGTAGTTTTGAGGGCTTTTAAGGCATCTTTTCTTAGATCCTCATCACCTTCATTAACAGCAGCAATAATAGTCGGAATGGCTCCCTTGATGTGCTTGTCAGCAAGGAGAGATATTAAGGTTTTTTTATTTGCCAAGGTAGTTTCACTTTCGTAAGCAGAAGAGATCAACTTAGTAGTTTTTTGGTCGATATGTAACTGTGAGAAAACAGAACGTGCGAGTTCTCGGTCTTTTTCATTTTTCGATAATAAAGCTTTTAATAAAAATGGAGCAGCTTTTTGAGCTTCCAGTTTAGTCGTGGCTTTTAATGCTGCGCTTTTTAATTCTTCATCTTTTGAATTGAGAAATTGAACAATAAAGGGTGTTACTTTTTCAGGATTGGTTTTCAGGAGAAT
>Ga0075480_10001536_pt1 | contig 14672 bp, 23 predicted proteins | sample DEB08_DNA_7_FD_81590 | JGI IMG/M metagenome (GOLD analysis project Ga0075480, IMG submission 81590) | Aqueous microbial communities from the Delaware River and Bay under freshwater to marine salinity gradient to study organic matter... | ecosystem: Environmental > Aquatic > Marine > Coastal ... | reverse complement strand
TTCATAAAACTTATTGTTATAAACAAAGACAATCCGTATTGGTTTGATACATTCTTAGATAAGGTTCATGCCGAGAATCCTCTTCACTTACAAGTAGTGGATGATAATAAACACATGGACTTCTTTGACGATTCAGAGATAGATGATATTGAAGACACTTTAACTATCGTAGAGAAATATGTAGATAGTTTAGAAATACAAGGAAAGAAAAAACCACTCAATGACTTAATGACATCCCTATATGATGAAGCATTAGACCAACACAATTACTTATGATAAATTTTAAAAAAGTAAGATGGAAAAATTTACTTTCATCGGGAAATAATTTTACAGAGATAGACTTAAATGCACACCAAACAACCCTAATACTTGGAGAGAATGGTGCAGGTAAATCTACACTTTTAGATGCATTATGCTTTGGTCTTTATGGTAGAGGATTCAGAAACCTAAAGAAAGAACTACTTATTAATAGTGTTAATGAGAAAGGACTTGTAGTAGAAGTTGAATTTAATATAGGTAAAAAAGAGTATAAGGTTATGCGAGGTGCAAAACCTAATAAGTTTGAAATACATGTAGACGGAGTATTCGTCAACCAAGATGCAACAGTAAAAGACTACCAAGAGCAATTAGAAAAAAACATTCTTAAAATGTCTTATCGTTCATTTACCCAAGTTGCAATCTTAGGTTCTGCAAACTTTGTTCCATTTATGCAGTTGAAGGCAAAAGATAGAAGAGGTCTTATAGAAGACTTACTAGACATATCTATATTCTCAACTATGAGTGATATCTTAAGAAAGAGAGTCAGTAATTATGTTGTAGAACAACGTGAGAATGAGCATGAGATAAATATTATGGAAGAGAGAATCAACGGTTTGAATGAACAGTTGAATGCACTTCGTGTAAATCGTGATGAGAAGATAGGAAAGTTTGAGTCCACCATAAAAGAAACTGAAGATAATGTTGATTCACTTATGAAAAAGGTTGAGTTGAAAAACGAAACTATTAAAGAGAAGACATCTTCAATTTCAGATAGAGACCCACAAGGAGACCGTCTGAAACAAGCTCTAGAGTTTGAAAAGAAGATGGAAGAGAATAGACGAAAAGTAGAGAAAGAAATATCGTTCTATGAAAAGAATGATGAATGTCCAACATGTAAACAAGGATTAGATGAGGAACACAAAAAAACTCATATCTCAGAGAAACAGAAGAAGAAGGACGAACTGGTTTCTGCACTCAAACAAATTGAAGACACAATCACAGACTCCTCCAACAGAATGGACGAAATCGGAAAAGTCCAACAAGGAATAGAATCTCTTCAAAAACAAATTGCAGTTATCCAAACTGAAATTATTTCTAATCAGAAATACATAAAGAAACTTAACAAAGAAATAGAAGACCTACAGATTGAAGCAAATGTTCCCTCTAACACACATGAATCTATAGAAGAGAATGAAAGTAAATTAGAGATACTATTATCTAAAAAGGAAACACTTGTAGAACAAGGACACTACTATGAGTTAGCACAAATGTTGTTGAGAGACCAAGGTGTAAAACAAAAGATTATTAAACAGTATGTTCCAGTAATGAACAATATGATAAACAAGTATCTTGCATCATTAGAATTTTTTGTGGGTTTTGAATTAGATGAGTCCTTTGAGGAAACAATCAAGTCAAGATTCAGAGATGTGTTTAAATATGATAACTTTTCACAAGGTGAAAAAATGAGAATAGATTTAAGCATTCTGTTCACATGGAGAACTATTGCAAGAATGAAAAACAGTGTGAACACTAACTTGCTTATTCTTGATGAAGTGTTCGACTCTTCACTTGACACTAACGGAACAGATGACTTTCTAAAACTATTGAACACACTTACAGAGAAAACTAATGCATTTATTATCTCACACAAAGGTGAAGCACTATATGATAAGTTCAATGATGTAATTAGATTTGAGAAACATAAAAACTTTTCTCGAATTGCAGAATAGATAAATAGTAATATGAAAACTTTTAAAGATTATCTATCTGAAGACTATTCTATATTTCCAAAATCTGAAAAGGAAATAGATAAGTTGGGAGATATTAAACAAGACAAATCAAATCTTAAAAAATTGTATACTCATATACAAGATAAATCTTCAAGTTTAATGAAAGACCCTATTGCAATTGACCCAAAGAAAGGCCCAGTAAAGGTATCAAGGTCAGTTTTCCATTTCTTAGATAAATCACAAATAAAATCTGATTTTGGAATAACAATAAACGATGGTGAAGGAAGTCGTAATTCCAGTGGTGAACCAAGTGGTGCTGAATGGGAAGACTTAATTGTCCATGCATATAATGAACTAAACGGTAGTGCATCTTTTGATTCACCCGAATGGGTCGTTGCAGAGAAATATTGGCCCCTTTACGGAGACCTTGCAAGTAAACTTGCAAAAGAATTTAAAAGAAAATTAAAATCCAAAACACTTATGAGAACGGGTGGGGGTGCAGGTGCAAAACCCAAATTAAGTAATGTATGGGGTGGAAAAGACGCAACACCAAAAACAGACATTTTAGGAAATAGTAATGAGAGAATATCACTAAAAAAATCGGGTGGGTCTCAGTTAATGTCTGCAAAATCTAAAGAAGCAATTGCAACCCTAGAAGCTGCATTCATGACCATGGGTGAAGATAGTAAATTTGCAACAAAACTAACATCACATTTAGAAGAAAAGATGGGAGAACTCGTTTCTAAACAAACTGTGACTGCACTAAAGGACAAATCGGAAAAGGGTGATAAATCTGCAGAAGTTGTAGATTACGAAAAACTAGATAAAAAACACAAAGAGTTGGATGATATTCTTCACAACTACTTTAACTATGAAGTTGATGCAAACAAGAAGTTAGTAAGACATGTATGTTTTGAAGCTGCAACTGGTAATATAAAATTTGCAAATATAGAACCTCGTGCAAATCTGATGGGTAAATTTGATGTAAAAAGTGGAGGTGTAGTAGTTCTTCCTATAAACAATCCCGATGATGCAACAACAAAACTTCTTGCAAATAATGTAAAGGTTTATTGTGCATTTAAAAAGGGTGGTGGTAGTTCACCAGCATACTCATCACTTAGATTAGGTTTACCTGCAAATTTAGTCACAGAAGAACAAGAAATTGATTTTACTTTTAAGGATATGGTAATTGAAGAACTTTCAAATGCTGGACTTGGAATGATGTTAACAGAAGATGTTTTACAAGAAGGTGCATTTGATATATTAAAAAAAGCAGGAAACTGGGTAAAAGACAAAACATCAAAACTTAAAAGATTTTTACAATCTGCAATGCAGAAAATAAAAGATAAATTAAAAAAGGTCTTGTCAAAAATTGCATCTCTTGGTAAAATGATGATGAACAAATTGTTAAATTTCTTGGGACTTGCAGTTGATTCAGTTCAAGGTATCCCAAAAAGTATGGAAATATAATGTATACATTAGTAGAAGAAGCAAGTAGAGTATTAAGAACACCACCGTTAGAATTTGATTTTGATAATCCATCAGAAGACCCTAAAGAAATAGAGAGTCTATTATCTGAAGCAATGGATAAGTTTGGTGGTATTGGTTTATCTGCAAATCAAGTTGGATTGGATGTTAGATGTTTTGTTATGAAGACTGCAGATGCAGGAAACAAAACTTTCTTTAATCCCGAAATAACAAGACTATCTCAAGAAACAGAATTGCAAAAAGAGGGGTGTTTATCATTTCCCGATTTGTTTCTAATGATAAAAAGAGCAAGAGTAATAGAAATGAAATATCAAGATAGTGATGGTACTGAACACACCTTGATACTAGATGGTCTTGGTGCAAGATGCGCCCAACATGAGATAGACCATTTAAATGGTATAGAGTTTCTACAACGAGCATCTAAATTGAAATTAGAACGTGCATTAAAATCACGTCCTAAAGAAAGAAGAAAGAGATTAGAAAATGAAAAAAGAAGAGCAATTGCAGAGTACATCAAAACCCTTCAAGCTGATAAAGATTCCGAATCTAGTGAGTCCTCAACAAGCAAAGGAACTGATACACTACCACAAAACGCACAAACATCTTAGAAGTATTGGAGACGGTTCTGATTACCATGGAGTGGATGTAGTCCATATTCACACTCAATGGGTTCGAGACATATTCAGAAGAATAAGTTTCCAGTCTGTTGCAGAAATCTATAAAGAAAATTCACAAATTGTCTATCCCGAAATGACATCAATGAATGAGTGGCCAATAGGTGGTATTCAAGAACCACACTTAGACACTTATTCTAGATGGGAAATAGAAGACGAAAATCTAGACCAACAACCTAGTAGAGAGTGGACTCTTATTCTAACCCTTAACGATAATTATGGAGACGGAGAGACATACTTTCCCGAACATGGTTATACACACTCTCCTAGTGCTTGTGAGGGCATTCTTTTCCAAGGTATATACCATCACCATGGTGTAAATGCTGTAAGAAGATGTTCAAGACACACTATTTCAATGTGGTTTACTACAAATCCCGATAACATTTTAACTGATGAAAGAACCAAAGTTCTTACAGATTCCTCTTATACACTAAAAAACAAGTTAAAATAAATTTGACAATGCCCCTCACTTTTTAGTATACTATGTATATAATGAAAAAAGGAGATAACATGTCAAACATTCACAACGACAACATTAACCAAGAAATTATGGAAGATATCCTGTCTATGGCAGATAAGGATATTTGGAATGTAATTTTTGCAATTCAAAATGAATTTGGTATCGAAAATGTACCAAACCCTGCAGGTGGTGAACACGGGTTCATTGCAAAACTGTTCGAACTTAGAAAAGAAGCGAGGTCTATTTAATGTTATTTGATAATTATATAGAGGTTGATATGGACACCTGTAAGTTCAAAATTCATAGTGTCGAGTATACTGCAATTGTTAAAGAGGTTCATAATGACCACTTAGTAGTTAAACCTATTAGTAGGACTAACTATAAAGATATCTATGAGACTAATATGGATACTACTTTCGACCCAATATTCCTTCCAGTCAATTCATTTGCAAACATTGAGTTGGAGATATGGATGGATGGAAGAGGTTGTGATAACTCTGCAATCGGCGTCAGTGGTTGTTATGAACCATACACTATGTTAATGCCATTAGAGGTTGCATAATGAAATATCTTAAAGAAATTACAGATTGGGAAATATCCAATCACACTTACATGGTCAATGATGCTGGACACTTAGTTGGATACATCAAGACTGGGACTAAAGATGAGATAATCTTCAAGTCTCCAATGAAACAATTTTCTAAATCGAGGAGAAAGTTTGTTGAACTTAAAAAATAAATTTGACAATGCCCCTCACTTTTTTGTATACTTAAAACATGATAAATAAAAACCAAAAAGACCAACTTGCAAAACTCATGGCTACAGAGAACATCACTGTTGTCCATAAGAAAATACCAACTGCATACTTCGATGTTAAGAATAGGATACTTGCTTGTCCTATCTTTAAAGAAGATATGTCTGCAGAACTTTATGACCTATTCATGGGACATGAAGTTGGACATGCATTGAATACACCTTACGAGGGACTTCACTCTGCATTAGAAATGAATAGAACACTTAAAGGATATCTTAATGTTGTTGAAGACGTTAGGATTGAGAAAGCAATCAAAGATAAATTCCAAGGATTAAGGAAGTCATTCTTTACTGCATATAATGAGTTAATGGAAATGGACTTCTTCCAACTAGAAAAAAGAAATCTTGCAGAACTTTCATTGATTGACAAAATCAATTTACAAACTAAGGTCGGTTCAAGACTTGGTCTTAAGTTCAATAAAGTAGAACAAGAATTTTTAGACATGTCAGAGGCATGTAAGACTTGGGAAGATGTTGTTGAATGTGCAACTGCAATCTATGAGTGGTCTAAAGAAAACGAAACAAGAACTGAAGATGATGAAATGTTAGTTCCTCAAATGTTTGACCTTGACGGAGATGAAGAGGGTGACGAAGAAGAATCAGAAATGGAAGAGATGGAAAACGAATCTCAAGAATCTGCTGATGGTGGAGATTCAGACGAAGAGGATGCCGAAGAGGATACACTTCCCGAGTTGAACACCGACAGTGGTGATGATGCAGAAGACGATGCAGACCAAGAAGGTGATACTGATGAATCAGATAACCAAGTCAAGTCTACTGGTGGTAAAGAAGGTGGTCAATCAGATGGATACCACGACCAAGAAGACGGTGCTAGAGAATCTATTACAGAACATTATGCACATAACAGTGAAGACCAATTTCTTTCTGATGAAAATATCATTAAGACTTCAATCAACTTAAAACCAATATTCAAAAACAATGATATGTCTAAAGATGTTGTTCCATTCCAAACTGTTTTGAGTGAGTGGAAGGAATATGTTGACACTAAACCCGACTATGCTCAAGAAGACACTTGGACTAAGAATTATCAGAGAGGTTGTTTTGTTGCAAAGAAATTAGAAAACAAAAACAAAAAGATTGTTGCTCATATGGCAAAAGAGTTTGAAATGAAACAGTCTGCACAACTTTCTAAGAAAGCATTCAGTGGTAAAACTGGTAAGTTAGATATGAATAGACTTGCAAAATACCAAATCATTGACGATATCTTCAAAAGAGCTACATATCTTCCCGAAGGTAAAAACCACGGGTTGACTGTTTTACTTGATTGGAGTGGTTCAATTCATAATCAAGTTAATGACCTTTTAGAACAAACATTCATTCTTGCAGAGTTCTGTAGAAAAGTTAACATCCCTTATAGAGTTTATCTTTTCAGTGATTGTTATTACACTCCCGAAGAAACAAAACAGGACTACTATGGAAATGATGGTAAACTAATTGAGATTATGTCTAACGAAATGAACAATAGAAAACATAAAGAAATGTTGACTTACTTAGGATGTATCTATGCAAACCACTGGAACTCTAATCTTAGTTGGAGAAACTATGAGAAAGCACTTGCAACATACAATGAGTTCTATGAAGGATTCGAGACTATCGAAGAAAATGGAAGATACTGGGATTTGGAAACAACATTCCACCCTAGAAACTATAGACTAGGTGGAACTCCACTAGACCAGTGTTTGGTTATTCTAAGAAAAATCCTTCCCGAGTTCAATGCACAATACGGGATTGAGAAGTCAATCTTAACAGTTATTACTGATGGGTTTTCTCACGGTGCTGAGTATCTTAGAACAACTAACGAAGAAAAAGAAGACTATGCAGAACAAGATAAGAACTGTAGTGATGCTTCAGAATATAGTTGGAGAAGAAAAACTTCTAGAGATATGATTGACCCATATACAAACAAAGTTTTCCCACTTACAAATTCTAATTCATATGGTGGAAGAGATGCTTTTGCAACGACTCAAAATCTCTTAGAGTGGATTTCACAAACTTGTAATGTGACCGTCACTGGATACTTTGTTCTTGATGGGAAGAGAGATTTATATCCAGTCATTGCAGAAACTAAAGAATACAAGACCAAGAACATTGATGTTGATGCAACTTGGAGAGAGATTAGAAAAGAGGGTAAAGTATTCTCTGCTCACGGATACAATAAGTTATTCCTTGCTGCAGGAAACACCCTAGGGACTGAAGGTTCCGATGAACTTGGAGAAGAGTTCATCGATGCAAAGAAAACGAGAGTGATGGCTGCATTCAAAAGAAATCAGAAATCAAAAACTACATCAAGATTTTTAACTAACGAGTTTATCAAGGAGATAGCATAATGGAAGGAAAATATATGATGAATGAAACATTCATTTTAGACAGAGACGATTACAGGGACTTTACTAATAGGGTAATGATACTGCAATCAAGAAAAGAAGAAGCACCTTATCTAGTAGAACATGATTTTGTTCTTGACACTTTTGAAGTGACACTACTGGATAACAGGTATACACTAAAAACAATCATGGAGAAAACATCATGAGAGATACATTAAAAGTAGACGAAGCATATTACATTTCACACCAAACGGATTACAGTGCTTTTGCAGATGCAATACAAGATGTTGGCCCAAGTCCTTGTGAGAAATTCAAATGTGATAATGCAAATGAATGTGCAACACTAGGTGTTGAGTGTAAAGCATTTAGGGTATGGACTAACCAAGGTGAAGGTGTTTATGAGAGGCACTTGAACATGGACAAGTTCGGAAACCCTAAAGAGAAACCTATTGAGAACTCAATAAAATCTTTACTGCAAATATGCAAATAGGGTTGACAATGCCCCTCACTTTTTTGTATACTATACAAGATGAGAAAATAAACTGATTTAACTAAGGAGACTATATTATGAATCAAAGAACTTATGACAGAACCGAGTCCATCGTCATTGACGGGAAGGACTTTCACTTTACACCCGATAGGAAGGAGTTCCTACAGGGTTTAACATCTGCATACCCAAATCAAACAAACTTCACTAAAGAAGATTTTGAAAATGTGGGTGGTATGCCATACTGGGTTAAATCTTCAAGATACAGTTTTAAAGATAATGGTATCTTTAATCTACATGCAGTTGTCAGTGGATACAATGGTGGTTATGAACCCCAAGTTCAAACTCCTGTAAAATCTGCACCGATTCCTGCAATTTCAAAACCTTCAAATATGCCAGTGGCTGCAAAAACTACTGCTGTCAACTCACTTGACAATGTAAAAATCATTCCCGAGAAGATGGAAAATTATGTTCCTTTTGGACACTTCAAAGATATCAAGAATATCATTAAGTCTAAAATCTTCTTTCCAGTATTTGTCACTGGACTAAGTGGTAATGGTAAAACATTAATGATTGAACAAACTTGTGCGACTCTTAAGAGAGAACTTTACAGAGTCAATATTACTATTGAGACTGATGAAGACGATTTGATGGGTGGTCACACTTTACAAGGTGGGGATGTTCTCTTCAGAGAAGGCCCAGTTATCAAAGCAATGAGAAAAGGTGCTGTACTTCTATTAGATGAAGTCGACCTTGGTTCAAACAAGTTGATGTGTCTACAATCAGTTCTTGAAGGTAAAGGTTATCTAATCAAGAAAACTGGTGAGTGGGTGACTCCTAAAGAAGGGTTCACAATTCTTGCAACTGCAAACACTAAAGGACAAGGGTCTGATGATGGAAAGTTCATAGGAACTCAAATCATGAATGAGGCAATGTTGGAAAGATTTGCAATTACAATGCAACAAGAATATCCACCAGTGACCACTGAAAGGTCTATCCTTAAAAAAGAAATGGCATTGACTGGTGAAGTCGATACCGAGTTCTGTCACAAACTTGTTGACTGGGCAGACATTATCAGAAAAACTTACTATGAAGGTGCGATAGACGATGTCGTGACTACTAGAAGATTAGTTCACATTGTCAATGCATACAGAATGTTCAATGACAAACTGAAGTCAATAACCATGTGTATTTCAAGGTTTGACGAAGAGACTAGAAATAGTATTCTCGACCTCTACTCCAAGATTGATGCTGGGGTTGACCTAAATGCAGAAAACCCTGTTGACGAAACAGAGTCTTCAGAGTATAATGATTAAGATGTTTGGAAAAAAAGTAAAGTCAATAGATTACAAATATGGAGAGGACAAGTCCCTAAAGGAACTTGCCTCTTATATTGATAACACCTATGACCAACACTACAGTCTAAACAAATACCAATCCACTGAATTTATAATTGACAGTGGACATGGTGAAGGTTTTTGTATCGGAAACATAATGAAATATGCACAACGATACGGAAAAAAAGGTGGGAGGAATAGAGCCGACTTATTAAAAGTTTTGCACTATGCTCTCTTTATGCTACATGTTCACGATAAGGAGAAACACAAGTGATGAAAATTAGTAATGATACAAGGGACGTTCTAAAGAACTTCTCAACCATAAACTCGGGTATACGAGTTAAAACTGGAAATAAACTGGAAACTATTTCTAACATGAAAAACATTCTTGCGATTGCTACAATCGAAGAATCATTCCCACAGGATTTTGCAATATATAATTTGCCAGAGTTCTTGGGTGCAACTTCTTTGTTAGACGACCCCGAGTTTAATTTCAACCCCGAAAAATTGTCGGTAGAAGACACCAATTCAAAGATGGATTATTTCTATGCATCTGAAGGAATGGTTGTTGCACCCGAGAAAATGATAACCATGCCTTCTTCAGAAGTGACATTTACAATAACATCAACTCTGTTAACAGACTTACAGAAAGCATCTAGTGTTCTAGGTGTCAATGATTTAGTGTTAGAGTCAGATGGAACCACAGTCACACTTACAGTGAAAGACAAAAAGAATGCAACATCCAATACATTTAGTAGAACGGTTGCAGAAGGTAATGGAGATAAATACCAAATGAATTTCAAGATTGAGAATCTAAAAATTCTAACAGGTAATTATGAAGTGCAAGTTTCCTCAAAAGGAATCTCACACTTTAAAAATACAGATGTTGAAGTTGAGTACTTCATTGCATTAGAACCCGATAGTTCTTATACAGCATCTTAAGTTGTTTGGAGTGATTAAAGTTCAAGTCTCAACTATTATCACGGGAGCAGTCCAACTCATCATGGTGGACTGTACTAGAAACTCGGTGGGGAGTATCTAATTTATTATGAACGAATTTTTATACGTAGAAAAGTATCGACCACAAAAGATTGAGGAAACGATACTACCAAAAGAATTTCAAACTCAATTTTTAGAATTTGTAAAACAGGGAGAGATACCCAATCTTTTACTTTGTGGTTCTGCAGGTGTTGGTAAAACAACAGTCGCTAGGGCTCTCTGTAATGAACTGGGTGCAGACTTTATTGTAATCAATGGTTCTGATGAAGGTAGACTTATTGATACCCTAAGAACTAAAATCAAGAACTTTGCAAGTACTGTTTCATTAGGTGGTGGCCCAAAGGTCGTTATCCTTGATGAGGCAGATTACATTTCTGCAGAATCAGTGCAACCTGCACTTAGAGCATTCATAGAAGAGTTCTCTTCTAACTGTAGATTCATCTTTACTTGTAATTACAAAAACAGAATCATACCTGCATTGCATTCAAGAACAACAGTTATTGATTTTAAAATTGCACCAAAAGAAAAACCTGTTCTTGCACGACAAATGTTATTAAGATGTAAAAGTATTTGTCGTCTTGAAAACATAGAAGCAGACGAAAAGGTTCTTGCAGAATTAGTTATGAGATTCTTTCCCGACTTCAGAAGAGTTCTAAATGAGATTCAGAGATATGGGGTTGGTGGTGTTATTGATTCGGGTATACTATCATCTTTGTCAGAAGAGAAGTTCACCCCACTTATTGATATGATTAAAGAAAAGAACTGGAGTGGAATGAGAAAGTGGGTTGGAACTAATTCTGATAACGACTTCAATGCACTATTCAGAAAAGTATTCAATGCACTTGAACAAAGATTGGAACCAACATCTATACCAGCTGCAGTTCTAATTATTGCAGACTACCAATACAAATCTGCATTTGCAATGGATTCAGAGATTAACTTTACTGCATGTCTAACAGAGATTATGTCGGAGTGTAAATTTAAGTAATGGGTAAACTAAGACAATGGATAGCTAGATGGTTTGATATTCAAATAGAAAACTCATGGAAAAGAAAAGCAAACAAAATGTTTGCAAAACATAGTGTAGAATATAGAGACGGAGATAACACATGACACAATATGATGAGAGAGTCGAACTGCAAAGACTTAAAATAGAAGCAGAAACATGGGCAAAGGGTGTGAAAGCAATACATGCTCATTCATTGGATTCAATGCATTATGATACTAGACCACAAGATACCGAAAATGGTAAAAGTGTTCTTGATATTGAACACAATGACGGTAGTGTCAAAAGAACTACTGCAGAAAACGAAACAGTTATGTTAGGAACAACACTTAGAGGTCAAGACCTCTTAGATGCTTATTCAAGAAACACTTAATGGTCAAACGCAATCCTTTTGACTTTGTCAAGTCAGTCTCTTATGATAAAAAAGATATCATGGTTGACAATGTCGAAGAGAAAGCATATGCCCCATTCCTTATAAATAAATCCTTATCTTACCACCAAGATTCTTTATTTTTTACTAATGAAATGAATTGTAGACATGGTCTAGACCACCGTCTTCAATACCTCTTTTTACTAAATACTCTTAGGAAAAGACAAAGGTTTTCTCAATGGAGTAAACCCTATCTTAGTAAAAAATTAGACACAATTAAAGACTATTATCAAATTTCAACACTGAAAGCAAAAGAATACATGGAAGTGTTAAGTGATAAAGAAGTCCGTGAGTTGAAAAAGAGAATGAAAACAGGTGGACAAAACAATGAATGAGAATGAAACTCTAGTCAAAGACTTAGTAGAAATAACATTCCCCGAAAAAGACGACTTTTTAAAGATAAGAGAAACACTTACACGCATAGGTGTTGCATCAAGAAGAGAACAAGAACTGTTCCAGTCATGCCACATACTTCACAAACGTGGTAAATACTATATCACACACTTCAAAGAACTATTCAAATTAGATGGTAAACCTACAAGCATAGATGAATCTGATATAGGTAGAAGAAATACTATTGTTAAATTATTAGAACAATGGAAACTTATATCAATTGTAGACGAAAGTATGGTTTCAGAACCTATCGCACCATTATCCCAAATTAAAATTATTCCTCATAAAGAAAAGAATGAATGGAAGTTAACAACAAAATATTCCATAGGCAACACTAAAAATACCTAAATACTAGTTAGATATAACTAATATAGGAGAAAGTATGTTTTCAGGCATTGTATCTTTTATTATGGGAATTTGGAACTTATTGATGATTATACCGATTGTTATTTCAATCGCATCACTCATCATAAGTTTAACACCGACACCTAAAGACGATAAAGTCTGGGCAAAAGTGTATAAATACTTGGAAGTCTTGGCACTTGCAATTGGTAAGGCAAAAGACAAAAATCCTTTACTGGATAAATAACTATAACGGGAGATAAATTATGGAAATTATAGCAGGAATACTAATATTAGTAGGTATTGTTTATTTCTTTAATAAAGACAAAGGAAGTAAAACACCAGTGTCATCTGTTGCAAAAGGTAATACAGCACCAGTTGCTGATAAAAATGGTAATGGTATAACATCTAAGGCAGAGCTTAAGAAGTTAACTAAAAACCAATTGATTGAACTTGCTGATAAGAAAAATCTTAAAGTAAAGAAATCGGGTACTAAAGCTGCAGTTATTAATGAAATTCATGCGAAACTGAAATAGCACACTTAGTTATTAAGAAGGGGTCTTTATGACCCCTTTTTTGTGTTTCTACTAAACGATTATCATAAATAAAGGTATGGATATATTTGGATTGATAAGTGAAGTCGGAGCCCCTATTGCTGGAAGTCTAGTGATGGGTTTCTTTATTTTTACGGTTATCAAACAAATACTTGAAGGAGTTGTGGATGATATCAAAACATTAACAATGTTCTGTAAGTCACTGGAAAATCGTGCAAGAACAATGTCTAATGAAATGATTAAAATTGACTTACTAGTGTCAAGTGCATTAGAACTTAAGCCCGATATAGAAAGAGTTGCACGTGCAGAGAACTTTATAGAAGACGGGAAACTTGACGTAAGAAGAGATTAATTATGGAAGAAATTGCACAACTGATATCAGAATATGGATTTCCAATCGTAATGATGGTTGGACTTGGATACTTTGTATACTATATTTGGTGGTTTGTGGGTGAAGAATTAGAACCCGAAATTGAAAAACAACACTTTGCATTGATTAAAGTGATTGACCAAGTAAGAATGCTAGACCAAGATTTGATTAGACTTCAACAAAAAGTTGATGTTGTTCTTGAATATAAAGAGAACGAAAAGAAAAGGAAACCATTAGATGATAAAACCGACAGTAGTAATAATTAGTATTTGTTTTGCACTTAGTATAAGTGCTGACGAAATAGTACACAAATTCAAAAGTCCTTCTTTCAGTGGAATAGGACAGAGTTCACACTATCTTACAATTGAGAATCAAGAAAAATCAAGACGTGACAAGATAGCACAAGACATAGAAGATAGAATTGCAAAAGCAGAAAGGGAAGCAGATAACACCACCCTTGCCAAATTTTTGAGAAATGTGGAGAGTAGAATTTATGCTCAGATAGCAAAACAGTTAGTAGAAAATATGTTCTCTAATGGTGAAGCTGCATCATATGGTGTTTTCTCAATAGAAGGGAATACAGTCACATACGAAAAATTGGTTGGAGAAGATGGTGCAGAATTTATTAGATTGACAATTGTATCACAAGACGGAACAACAACAACTTTAGATATACCAGTTGGAACAGGAAGTTTCTAAATGAAAAACGTAGGATTACTAGGACTAGTCATAGTCTTGCTCACCAGTGGGTGTGCAAGTATTCCTTCTATGCAAGACACTTGTGATTCTACAGTTATGCAACGTGTAGGTTCATGTATTGAAGAAGCAGAGGTTGTAAAGATACCGACCTATCAAGAACTTACAGACTTACCACCTGCTGAGACAATGCCGATTGTTGCAGTGTATGGTTTCCTAGATAAGACAGGACAAAGGAAAAGAATGGATGGAGTTGCATCATTCTCAACTGCAGTGACCCAAGGTGCAGA
>Ga0075480_10001535_pt1 | contig 14685 bp, 10 predicted proteins | sample DEB08_DNA_7_FD_81590 | JGI IMG/M metagenome (GOLD analysis project Ga0075480, IMG submission 81590) | Aqueous microbial communities from the Delaware River and Bay under freshwater to marine salinity gradient to study organic matter... | ecosystem: Environmental > Aquatic > Marine > Coastal ... | reverse complement strand
CTGAAGCTAATGGCGATGTTCATAGCTAATCTGCTAAATCCAGCCCACCTCCCAGTAAAGCCTTCACCAGAAGCATCACTTAAGCCTTCCTCTACAAGTTTCCTAACAAGTCGGTATAGATGAATATCAGGTGAGGAAATATCATGGCTAAAAAAGAGCACCTATTCATTTACTTCTGCCACGGATGAGAAGCTGATCATCAAAGGATTAGGTGCAGAGAAAAACCAGAAGCTTGAAATTTTCCCCTAGATTTACTGAACATCACTTTGCAGAAACAATTCAATAACTTCGGCTTTTACTTCAGCATCCAAATACTTTTGAGCTGCGGCTTTTTTAAAGTAGAAAAGTGCCTTACGGTAATCCTGAGCGATGGATCTGTATCCTTTATGATAGGCACGACCAAGCATGTACTGAGCTTCAGCATAACCGTTTAATGCCGATTTCTTGATCATTTCAATACCTTCTTTCTCTGATTTACCAAGAGACTCATCACGAATATACTCACAACCAAGAATGAATTGTGACTCCGCATCACCTTGGGCGGCAGACTTAACCAGCCACTCCACTGCCTTTGATTTATCCTTCTTCAAACCTTTACCGAATAAAAGGTGAATTGCATACTCCTTCTGAGCTAATGAGATTCCGTTTTCAGCAGCTTTTCTCAGCCATTTATTACATTCCGTCAGATCCTTTTCGATAACCTTACCGTACATAATAACCATAGCGTAATGGTACTGTGATGTGGCACAGCCCTCTTCAGAAAGTTTTTTTATAATTGGATAAGCTTTTTCATACTGTTTCTTGACCATATAATCTTCCGCTAGAATCTGATACGCTCTACGCTCGTTTTGTTTTACAGCTTCCTTAAGTAGCTCGATACCTTTATCATAATCCCGTTCACCCCCATAACCGTAAAGATAACACGCTCCAAGATATGCAAGTCTTTTACTATTATGACTCTTTAGAGTTCCATGCTTCAAATAATTAAACACTTTGAGATGGGATAAAAGATTTTTGTTGGACAGAATATTATTAAACAGGAGGTCAAATAAAATTTCATTCTCTCCTTTTTCATGATTGTCCTTGGCAACATATTGTCTGAAGAATGAATTCTGCGTCTCGTAACCAAGGCTGACAGTTACCTTGTTTGACTCCACATTATAAAAAACTTGAGCTCCCTTTTTTAATTTCCTGCAGCTAATGTAAATTTTTCCCGATTTACTCTTAAAGAGTTCCTTCTTATCACCGTTCTTAATCAGAAGCTCCGCTGCTACGGGTTTACCGTCCAGGCTGTACTCATACCTCATCACACCAGATTCTATTGAATCAGCAATATTATTAACAGCGTCAAGAATCCATACGTCATCAGTTTTACCTAAAATACCTTCGGTCAGTTTATGAATTTTGCTAGAAATCAGCTTAATTCTATCGTAAGAGAAATAATTTTTCTCATCGACGACAACAGGAGTATCGCTAAGTGCTTCGATTTTATTTTCGGCCCATCTCCAGAAGAATTTTACACTAACATCCCCTTGCGGCCTGTTAGCTCGAAGAAGTGGGCTCTCTTCCAAGAGTCCTTTGTCTAGCGGAAAATCAAAAGCCCCGTCTTCGGCTATCTTCAATGGAATTTTACCTCTCTTTGAGTCAATAAAAACAGAAAGTTTTTCCGGATAATATTTTTCTGCTTTTTCAACCATGAAAAAGGAAATGTCTCCTAAATGCGATACAAGAATGTTTCTAAGTATATAGAGACGTTTGTATTCCAGAGTTGCGTTCTCGGCAGTGGCTAAACCAGAAAATAAAATCATCAATAAAAGAAAAATTTTCATATTGCTCCCATTAAGAATAAAGTTGCGACTACCTGATTTGGTTGGTTTTATCATTTAAACTCCCTCTATAAACTTTAAATTAAAACAAAAATATTAGATAAACTAACATAAGTCTTTCCAAAGGATTTAAGAAGTCGCAATATTGAGTTATATTATTGTATTATTGAAACATTATTAAGTAGAAAAAAAGTGCCAAATATCGCAGTTAAAAATGAACTCTATTGGCCATATCGGCACATTTATGGCATAACTAAGAGTATTGAAAAGTACACTGAAGCTAATGGCGATGTTCATAGCTAATCTGCTAAATCCAGCCCACCTCCCAGTAAAGCCTTCACCAGAAGCATCACTTAAGCCTTCCTCTACAAGTTTCCTATCAGGTCATCAGGTGAGGAAATATCATGGTTAAAAAAGAGCACCAATTAATTTGTTTCTGCCACGGATGAGAAGCTGATCATCAAAGGATTCGGTGCAGATAAAAACCGGAAGCTTGAAATTTCCCCCTAGATTTACTGAACATCACTTTGCAGAAACAATTCAATAACGTCGGCTTTTACTTCAGCATCTACTTCAGAGACGATATCCATCGGTTTGGCCTTGGCAGAACTCTCACTGTTTGCTGCTAGAGTGACATTAGACGTTCCGGCTATAGCCATCCCTGCGACTGAAAGTTTAAGGAAGTTTCTGCGACTGCTATCTGAATTATTCATTAAGTCTCCTTGAATTAAAACTTATTTCAGTGGAATGAAAAAGGTATTGTTATTGCTCATATAGAAGGGCTCAAATGTTTCTTTCCTCATCCATTGTGCGGCCCCATCGAGAAAAGCCGTTGATGCTCCTTTTTGAAAGCCGGACTCGATAATCGGTGTATCATGTCCAAAATAATCAACGTTATTCTTCACAAGTGACATGCAGTTCCACACTGCGTTATCAGGCTCACCAATTTCTAAAGTTTTTATTGTGAAGTCTGGAATTAAGACAATTCCTGCACCAGGGTTATTATATTGAACTGTAGCATTATCGTATGAATAGTTTGGAACTGCTGTTTGCTGGTTTCTAACTTTGTTTAAAGTACTGTCACAAAAAAGCATTTTCTCTCTGACGTCATAATCTTTAGAGCCGGAATAAGCTTCGAGCAGTCTGATATTATTGTCTCTTCCGCCATGGTTCACGGTATGTAAGTCCTGGAAAGTGTCATCTCTGTCCGGTAATAAACTGGAATTGTCGTCGGCATATAGAGTTGTTGCCACCATTAATTGTTTCCTGTTTGAGACTTCCACGGCAATCTTTACTTTTTCCCGGGCATTAGCCAATGCTGGGAGTAACATAGATGCCAAAATTCCAATAATTGCGATAACGATTAAAAGTTCGATTAAAGTAAATTTCCTACACATAAAACACTCCTGGTTTTAGAGTTGCGTTCTCGGCAGTGGCTAAACCAGAAAATAAAATCATCAATAAAAGAAAAATTTTCATATTGCTCCCATTAAGAATAAAGATGCGACTACCTGATTTGGTTGGTTTTATCTTTAAACTCCCTATATAAACTTTAATCAAAAAACAAAAATATTAGACAATCTAACATAAGTCTTTCCAAAGGATTTAAGAAGTCGCAATATTGAGTTATATTATTGCATTAATGAAATATCTTTGAGTGAAAAAAAAATGCCAAATATCGCAGTTAAAAATGAACTCTATTGGCCATATCGGCACGTTTATGACATAACTAAGAGTATTGAAAAGTACGCTGAAGCTAATGGCGATGTTCATAACTAATCTGCTAAATCCAGTCCACCTTCCCCAGTAAACTCTTCACCAGAAGCATCACTTAAGTCTTCCTCTACAAGTTTCCTATCAGGTCATCAGGTGAGGAAATATCATAGTTAAAAAAGAGTACCTATTCATTTGTTTCTGCCACGGATGAGAAGCTGATCATCAAAGGATTCGGTGCAGAGAAAAATCGGAAACTTGAAATTTCCCCCCTACTAGATTTACTGAACATCACTTTGCAGAAACAATTCAATAATGTCGGCTTTTACTTCAGCATCCCGCTTTGCTGTTTTTGGTATTCACCAGGACTCATTCCAGTGCTACTATGAAATGCTCGGTAAAGTTGTGAATGTGAGCCAAAACCAGTTAGTTTGTAAAGTTGGCTAATCGGTCTATTCCCTTTTTCTTTCAGAAGTCGTTTGAAGTGTTCTATGCGAAGGCGATTTAATTCTTTTTGGATACTATGACCCAGTTCACGATGAAAGAGCACGTTTAAACCTTGTTGGGTTATGCCGGCAGCATTGGCAATATCGACAACTGTGATTAGCTCATGGGCATGATCAACAATATAGCGCATGGCTTTAGACACACGTTCATTTTTGCTAAGAAAGACATCGGTCGTCTGTCTGGGGTAGAGCATTTTTGGTGGCACGTGAATTGGCTTTAGATCCAGCTTTTCACCTTGAAGGAGTTGATCAAGTAACTCAGCAGCCTTGTAGCCGATGGACACTGAGTCCACATCTATACTTGAGAGCGTTGGTTGTGCTTCGCATAAGAGGTCTTCATTACCTATTCCTATAATCGCGATATCTTCAGGTACGGACCAACCCATAACCTGGAGTTCACTGACAAGCACCCGGGCAATAGAATCTGCAGTGGCCAGTATACCTAATGGTGCTTGAAAGTCTGCTGCTGCTGCTTCTATAATTTGAATCAACTCTTCCCAAGCTTGACTTGAGGCTTCGAAATTGGCTCCGAAATTGGCTTTAATAAGGTATTTTTTGATTGGGCAATTCAATTTTTTTGCTGCACACTCTGCGCCATGATAAAAGCCCTGTGGGGCTTTACGGCCACGCCAGCCAAAACACACAAAACGGCGATGTCCTCTACTATAAAGATGTTCTATCGCCATATAACCACCCTTTTCCGGGTCAATAAAAACACCAGGTGACTCTGCGGCGACCGGTGAAGACATCCAGGTGTTTACAACCGGGATTTGTTTTTCTCTGGTAACCTTCAGACATTCTTCATCAATCCGCCCGACAATACCATCAAAATGGATACCTCGTTTGATTCGTGATTCTGGATGTGGCAGAATCTCCAGTTCCCAGTCATGCTCTTCGGCGTATTTTTCAATACCCTTAGTTAAGTCATAATGGTGCCGGTATGGCCAATAAAGTTCATTTTTTACTGCAATTTTTGGCATTTTTTTACTTAAGATAATTTCAATAATGCAATAAGATAACTCATTATTGCGTATTTGAAAGCAGTATATACGATATTAAATTTACACTAAAATTGAGGCTTACTCTCCAGGTTAGGATTTATCTAAACAAGCATGGAATGGGACAATAAAAGGAAGGACCATGGAAGTTGATATGAGTAACAGCGCGAGCGTGACCAGATGCCTATGTTTGACGAACATAAACTGGCAAAATCAAAGTGAATTAAAGGAAAAGTAAAAATGAAATCAATTATTCTGATTGCAGTAACTGTTGCTTGCTTCTGCACCGTGACGCATGCTGGCGATCTCCATTATTATCGACAGGTCGAACCCGGGGAGCCGAAGCAAATCGAGTGCGATGTCGTCGCTTACGGCGGCACGCCCGCCAGCTTTGCTGCGACGCTTCAGGCAGCACGCATGGGGAAACGGGCTATCCTGGTCTCGAACAATGGCTTTGTAGGTGGGTTGACCAGCGGTGGCCTGACGGCAGTCGATTGGGGAAAAAAGCATACGGTCGGGGGGATTTCCAAAGCGTTTTTCGACCGTGCTCGTCCCTTGACGCCATCAGTTGCCGAGCGGACGTTTCGAAAGATGCTTTCGGAAGCCGGCGTCAAGGTCCTCCAGAATCGCTTCCTGACGGCGGTCGAAATGAAAAAAGGGAAGCTGGTCTCAATCACGCTTGAGACGGGTGAGACGATCACGGCAAAGGTGTTCGTGGACGGAAGCTATGAGGGCGATCTCCTGGCTGCCGCTAATGTCTCCTACACCGTCGGTCGCGAACCGCAGAGTGCTTACAATGAATCACTGGCCGGGCAGTGGCAGCAGGTGTCGTGGAAGGGTGTCTACCAGTTCTGTGGATTACCCATCAGTCCTTACGTCAAGCCCGGTGATCCGAAGTCCGGATTGCTTCCCGGGATCTCATCGGAACCCTACGGTAAACCAGGCGATGGTGATTATCGGGTTCAGGCTTATAACTTTCGGATGCAACTGACGAAAGCACGCGACAAGATCGCTTTTCCAAAACCTGATGGCTATGATGCGGGTCGCTATGCTCTCCTGGCACGGTTCCTGAACTTTGACCCGCAACCCCGGTGGACCCTGCATTATACGGTAAAGCCGATGACCGATGGCCCTGTGCAAATGCGCAACGGGGACAGCAACAACGCCGGGAGTTTCTCCAGTGATTACGTCGGTGGATCTCATCGTTGGCCCGATGGCACTTATTCGCCGGAGAACTTTTCCACGCTTCCTCCGCCGCGCCGCGGGCTGCCGGTTCCGTTGCGCAAGTTGTATGAACTGCGGGAGAAGATCTTTCAGGACCACGTCACCTACCAACAGGGGCTAATGTACTTTCTGGCCAACGACAAGCAGGTGCCGAAGGAATTGCAGACCCGTGTTAAAGAATGGGGTCTTTCCCCGAAAGAATTCAAGGGCACTGACCATTGGCCTCATCAACTCTATGTAAGGGAGGGGCGGCGTATGGTTTCGGATTACGTGATGACTCAGGATAATTGTCAAAATAAGCGCGTGGCTGAGGATTCAGTGGGCATTGCCTCTTATAATATGGATTCCCACTTCTGCCAGCGCGTCGTTGTTCAGGAAAAGGGTGTCATCACAGTTCGCAACGAGGGGGGATTTGGGCACAAAGTTAAGCCTTATTCTGTTTCGTATCGTTCTATCGTTCCAAAGAAGGACGAATGCACCAACCTGCTCGTGCCCCTTTGTCTATCGTCTTCACACGTTGCTTACGGCTCAATCCGTATGGAACCGGTCTTTATGATCCTTGGGCAAAGCGCCGGCACCGCCGCCTGCATCGCAATCGACGATGACGTATCCGTCCAGGACGTTGACTACGTCAAGCTAAGGAAACAGTTAATTGCCGATAAACAGCTATTGTGAAACAGGCCCAACAAAGCGTTGCCCAGCGACGCGGTAATCTTGAGACAGAATTAAGGAGAATAGGCATGATAAAGCGGATGGTTTGTATCGTCGCCGGGTTGATGGGGATGATCGCGTGGTCTGCAGAAGAACCGAAGCGTCCCAACGTGATTGTGATTATGGTAGACGATATGGGGTACTCGGATATTGGGTGTTATGGAGGAGAGGTTAAGACGCCGAATCTGGACAGCTTGGCGGCGGGCGGTCTGCGGTTTACTCAGTTTTACAACTGCGCCAAGTGTGCTTCGACGCGTGCTGCTTTATTGACGGGGAATTATGAGCATGCCGTGGATACTTCGACCATGCGCTATGGCGCCACCTTTGGCGAAGTGTTGCGTACGGCGCATTATCGAACGTTGCTTTCCGGAAAGTGGCACCAAAAGCCATTGCCAACCTCACGCGGTTTTGATCGCTATTACGGACTCGCCGACGGTTGTTCCAATTTTTTCAACCCAGGTATCGAAGCACGCGACGGAGAGGGCAAGCCAGGCCGCAAAATCACCAGACCGCGCCGTTGGGCCATCGAGGATAAGGTGATCATGGGCTATACCAATCCAGATCCCAATTTTTATACGACTGACGCGTTTACGGACTACGCAATTGATTGTTTGGAGGCGTACAAGAAAGAAGACAAACCGTACGTTTTGTATTTGGCCTATACGGCACCGCATTATCCGCTGCACGCCTGGCCGCGGGATATCGCAAAGTATCGCGGCAAGTATAAAGTTGGCTGGGACAAGATCCGCGAGCAACGTTTTGCGCGCATGAAGGAGATGGGCATTATTGACGACCGTCACGTCTTGTCCAAACGCGAGTCCAAGGCGTGGGATAGCTTATCGGAAAAACAGAGGGATGCTGAAGATCTCAAAATGGCGGTCTATGCTGCGATGATCGATAGCGTCGATCAGAATCTGGGGCGTTTGTTTGCCAAGGTAAAAGAACTGGGTGAGTGGAATAATACCATGATCATGTTTTTTACTGATAATGGAGCCGCTTCCGAGCAACCTAATACGACGCCAAACGTAACTCCAGGACCGGTTGAAAGCTATCGTACGGTTTCCGTCGGTTGGGCAAACGCGAGCAATACGCCGTATCGAAAGTTCAAGTCGACGAATTATGAAGGCGGTGCAAGAACGCCGTTTATCATATCTTGGCCTTCCGTTATCAAGCCGGGCATGACGGATCAGGTTGGTCACGTCATGGATATTACCCCGACACTCATGGACGTATCGGGGGCTAGCTACCCAAGCGCCATCAACGGCAATAAGATGAAACCGATCGTTGGGAAGTCTTTGCTGCCAATTCTCAAAGGCAAGCAACGGGAAACTCACAAAACCCTATGTTGGCAGTTCGGTTCCGGCAAGGCCATTCGACAGGGGGACATGAAGCTGGTGCGCCTTGGAAAGAAACCATGGGAACTGTACGACTTGTCCAAAGATCCTTCGGAAATGAACAATCTTGCGTTGAAGATGCCGGAGAAGGCCGCCGTCATGGCCAAGGACTGGGAGCAATGGCTGGCTGACTGCAAGAAGATGCCATAGTAGGTGAACCGAAATTTGCTCGCCACCATTGGTACCGGTTTTCACAGTGACGAAAACAGGCGCGCCGGCGTCACGGCCGTTGGACACAGGCACTGAAAAAAAAAGAACAGCTTGTAATCTTAAATTAACTTAAAAGGTATGGAAAAAATGAAATTAAATTTTTATCTACTAGCTGCAATGCTCTGTTTTATGAGCGCTGTCAGCGCGGAACAAAAGAAGCCCAATATTGTTATTTTATTTGTCGACGATTTGGGTTACGGTGAACTTGGCTGTCAGGGGAATAGTGAAATCCCTACACCGCATATTGATTCAATTGCTGAAAATGGCGTGCGCTGCACCAGTGGTTATGTAACTGCTCCTGTCTGCTCCCCCTCTCGTGCTGGCTTGATGAGTGGTCGCCATCAATCGCGCTTTGGCTGGGATATTAACGTCATGCCGCACACCGTCCCGCATTCTGGATTTGGCATTCCTGCTTCAGAAACGACTATTGCCGAACGCATGAAAGAGGCAGGCTACCGAACAGGCTTGATCGGCAAATGGCACCTGGGTTCACGCAAAGACTTTAATCCGGTTCACCATGGCTTTGACTATTTCTTCGGCTTTGCCCATGAGGGCCGTTATTTTGTCCGCCCTCCTTACCAAGGCGTGACCACACTGCTCCGCAAAAAACCATTGCCCAAGGGCGCTCGGAACAATCGCTGGTATTCGCCTGAGAAAAAACTTATTTATCATGATATCCTCAGAAACGAACCGCTTTACGACCTCAACAACCCGATGCTTCGCGGTGAAGAAGTTGTTGAAGAAAAACGCTACTTAACAGACGCCTTTACGGATGAAGCAATCAAGTTCATCGATCGTGAAAAGGAGAAGCCCTTCTTTCTATTCTTATCCTACAATGCCGTTCACAGTCCGTTACAAGGGGCTGATGCCTATATGGAAAAGATGAAGCACATACCTGATATTCATCGTCGAATATTTGCAGCTATGCTAGCAAATCTTGATGATAGTATTGGAGCAGTTTTAGAGAAATTAAGGAAAGAAAAACTTGAAGAGAATACACTAATCTTTTTCTTAAGTGATAATGGCGGCCCTACGAAAGAATTAACCTCAAGCAACAGCCCCTTAAAAGGCTTCAAAGGACAGTTCTTTGAAGGCGGCATTCGCGTACCGTTTCTGGCGCAGTGGAAAGGGACAATTCCACCAGGACAGACATACAAGCATCCAGTTACCTCATTGGACCTTTATGCTACTGCTGCTGCTCAGGCAGGCCTAAAATTGACGCCTAAAGATACCGATGGCGTCGACCTGGTGCCATTCTTAAAAAAAGAGAAAACAGATGCTCCTCATAAGCAATTATTCTGGGATTTCAAAGCCGATGGTGCTTTCCGTGAAGGTGATTGGAAAATTGTTAAATTCAGAGGAAAATGGTATCTCTATAATCTGGCTAAAGATATTTCTGAAGAAAATGATCTTTCTGTACAGGAGCCTGAGAAGTTCAAAGACTTATTGGCAAAATGGACGGCGATAAGAGAAACAATGCCGGCCTATAAGCCCGTCAAGAAAAAGAAATAGGGATTCTAAATGATTCCTAAAACGATTCTTTTTCACCTCTTCTGTTGTATCTGTTTTGGCTCTGTAGCCAACAAGACAATCAATACAATGAGCCTGTTCAAAACTACTGTTAAGCAGGCAGTCAAGTGGGCTGATCAAACCATCAAGGCAAGGAATGATAAAGATAATGAAAGGAGGTACCATGAAAATTGATATGAGTAAGAAAGCGAGCGTGACCAGATGCCTGTGTTTGATGAACATAAACTGGCACACTCAAAGTGGCAAAGCCTGGGCGATCACCCAATTGCGGCTCCTGCTGACATGCATGACTGTTTTGACAATCTGTTCATGTACTTCCACCGACTCGTCGAAGTCAAACCAGTCACCGAACGTTCTCTTCATCCTCGGCGACGACCAGGCATGGACGGACTATGGGTTTATGGGACACCCGGATATCAAAACACCCAATTTGGACAAACTTGTCGATGGCGGCGTGGTCTTTAGGCGTGGTTATGTTCCTACAGCATTATGCCGTGCGTCTTTGATGTCCCTTGCAACCGGACACTACGCGAGCACACATGGCGTAACCGGAAACGATCCTTCGCGAAAGTACTGGCCGAACCGATCCAAGGAGCAGAATCTCAAACGTGGTGAACTCATTTCCTTTATCAAAAAGTTCGAAACACTCCCTGCGTTATTGGCGGAAGCCGGCTACCTGAGCCATCAGAGCGGGAAGTGGTGGGAAGGAAGCTACCAGCACGGCGGTTTCACCCACGGTATGACGCGCGGCTGGCCAAATGAAGGCTGTCGCTCTGGCGACGACGGCAAGAAGATCGGGCGCGAAACACTGCAGCCCTGCACCGAATTCATCGACATGGCAGTCGCGAAAAACAAGCCCTTTTACATGTGGTATGCACCGCTCATGCCACATACACCGCATAATCCACCGGAGCGCTTTCTGAACAAATACATAAATAATCACCCCGTATCCATTGCCAAGTACTACGCGATGTGCGAATGGTTCGATGAAACCTGTGGACAGTTAATCGGCTATCTGGAAACGAAAGGTATACGCGACAATACGTTGATCGTATACGTCTCCGATAACGGCTGGATTCAGAACCCTACAAACAAGCGATTCGCTATGCGTTCCAAACAGTCGCCCTATGAAGGTGGCGTTCGTCAGCCCATCATCTTTTCGTGGCCTGGTAAACTCAAGGCGCAAGATCGTAAAGAACTGGCCACAAGCCTCGATATTTTTCCCACCATTCTTGCTGCTACCGGAGCACGCCTACCGAAGGAGAAGCTGCCAGGCATCAACCTGCTTCCCTATATGAAGGAGCAAACCGAAATTTCGCGCAATGCCATCTTTGGCGAAACTTTCGCCCATGACATAGCGGATCTTCGAGACCACGAGAAAAGCCTCGTTTACCGCTGGTGCATAAAAGGCCAGTGGAAATTGCTCCTGACCTACGACGGCGAAGTATTCAAATATCCCGATTTACACAAGAGGACAGAAAAGCGCCCGCAACTCTTTGATTTACGCAACGATCCGCACGAAAGACAGAATCTGGCTGGAGACCACCCTGAGCTCGTCAAAGAAATGGTTGGGGTGATCGACGCTTGGTATCCGGTGAAGCGGGCGAAGACAGTGAAAGTGTTTAAATAACTATGATTGTAACAATGAAAGAACGTACCATGCCCATCAACAGAACGATAATTGCCGTTATGCGACTATTTGTAATCACGTTCATCTCTTGCAGCGCCTGGGCGTATTCTGCGCCTCGCCCGAACATCGTTTGGATTGTTGTCGACGACATGTCGTGTCACTTTGCCTATCAGGGAGAGAAGCTGGTTACCACCCCGCACGTGGATCGATTGGCTTCGGAAGGCGTAGTATTCAGCAACGCCTATGCAACCGCGCCGGTTTGTTCGACCTTTCGCTCGGCGATGATTACCAGCATGTACCAGACCGCTATTGGGGCGCACCACCATAGGAGTTCGCGCGGGAAGGAGAAAATCCATCTGCCAAAAGGCGTTCGCACCATTCCAGAGCTGCTTCGAGATGCCGGCTATTACACCTGTATTGCAAATGCCGACGGGACGCGTTACGGAAAGGAAGATTACAACTTCGTCTATAAGCGAGGCGAGCTCTACGACGGCATCGATTGGAAGGGACGCAAAAAAGGTCAGCCGTTCTTCGCGCAATTTCAGCTGCATGGCGGGAAACACCGAAACAGCGAGAAAGGATACGAGGCGATCAAAGCTAAGCTGGATCAGTTGGTCGATCGCGCTGCCGTGACGTTGCCTCCTTACTATCCGGATCACCCGGTCTTTCGTGAAGACTGGGCGGCCTATCTGGATTCCGTGAATTATACCGACATTGAGGTAGGCCGCATACTCGCCCGCCTCAAGAAGGACAAGGTATTGGATAATACGATCGTCTTTTTTCTAACCGACCACGGAATCAGTCAGGCCAGGGGAAAACAGTTTCTCTACGAAGAAGGTGTGAAAATTCCGTTTGTAGTCTGGTCGCCCAAATTGATTCCAGGGGGTGTTGTCCGCGATGAACTCATTGCCCACATTGACATGGGAGCCGCATCGCTTGCCCTTGCGGGGATTCCCATTCCGGATCGTATGCAGGAACTGATCACATTTAAAATAATATAAAAAACTGTCCCAATTATTCTTTGGCATGACAACATATGTATAAGAAAAAAAATTGTTGCGAGAAATATGTATAAAATGAAAGTAAAAATTTGGCTGCTTATGCTGCTCTTTTCCTTCACTGCATTGGCTGATACTCCCATTCCAAAATCAATAGAACCTTTTTTCAATAAGTATTGCTACAGTTGCCATGATGCCGATACCGAAAAAGGCGACCTTAACCTTCAAGGTTTAACCCGTAAAATAAGTAATGTTACTGATGCTGAACATTGGCAGGATATCCTGGACAACATCAATGCCGGGGAAATGCCTCCCAAAAAGAAAAAGCAGCCATCAAAAGCTGAACTTTCAAAAGCAATATCCGATTTAACCGAAACCCTTTATGCGGCTCAGAATAAGTTAAAAGACAGCGGTGGCAAAATTGCTGTCAGACGTATAAATAAACGTGAATATGCTGCGACTGCCAAAGCTTTGATGGGTATAAATCTGGATACTTCTAAATTACCCGATGACCCAAGCGGCCGTTTCGACACCATCGGTCAGAATCAGTCTTTAAATGCTATTGAACTGGAAAAATACTTCAGCTTTGCTCAGGAGGCCTCCAGAATGGCGCTGCACTGGGCCACTCAAAAGCGTCAAAAAGCTGAAGTAAAAAGAAGCGAATTTGCCAATACTGCTGACTGGAGTAAAAAAATCTACGATATCCACGAAAAAGTCAAACTGGTATTAGAAGGCAAGTCACCTGAAGCAGCAGGGCTGAGCAAAGCGGAATGGGCCAAGTATAACCCAAAGGGGCCAAATGCTCAAAACTCTGTATGGTTGGCACAAAGAACCTATTACGAAAGAAACAAGCATATACATTCAAAAGGCCGTATGCTATCCCATGACTTACGGGTCAATTCTGTAGGAATCAGTTTCCGCCAGGATCCACGCGCATCTTATAAAATCCGCTTTGCCGGCGGTGTTGTTGAAGGTGTTAAAATCCGCCGCAGTGTGAGACTGATGAGAGGCGGCACACATGGAGGTAAACACGGGATTGTGTTTGCAAGCTTCCCGGTAAGTGGAACAATCGATAAACCTTCTGTTCATGAAGTTGAATTTAAATTCAGTTTTAGCCCCAGTGAAGTACAAAGCAAACTATCTACCCGGGTTAACATACTTGAGGATAAACGCGGCGGCCCGGGATTTGAACAAATGTATCACCATTATAAATCTATTGAACCGGGAGCCCCAAAAGATACCATTTTTGCCAAATGGGTAGAAGTGGAAGGGCCATATTACGATGATAAATCAGCTCTCGAGTTAATTATCGATAAATACAAGATGGCCAAAAGAATCATCAAGAAAGATAATGAAAAATTGGATATAACTGCAAGGAAATTCTTAAATGCTTTTGCTGAAAAGGCCTTCCGCGGCCGTGATGTCCCTGCAGATTTTATTGAGCATCTGCACTCTTATTACAAAGTAAAAAGAGCCGCCGGGCTGGATTTTAAGGACGCCATAATAGACCCCATGGCGATGATTTTCACCTCGACTCGTTTTCTCTACTTACTTGAACCTTCTGCAGATCAATCTGTCAAGAAACTCGATGCTTTTAGTCTTGCTAATCGACTTTCTTATTTCCTTTGGAGCAGCCCGCCGGATACCGAATTATATGAATTAGCCGGGAATGGTGAAATACTTAAACCTGAAATTCTCAAACAGCAGGTCGATCGCATGCTGACATCGCCGAAAGCTGAAACTTTCTTTAAAGGTTTTATGGCTCAGTGGATACACTTAAAACGCTTTGAAGAACTTGGTCTGAGCTCGCGCCTGCTCCTGCACCGGACAGATGGCATGATGGATGCAACACGTCGTGAACCTATTGAATTCTTTAAAACTCTCGTTCGTGAAAATCTCTGTTCTTCTAACCTAATTGATTCTGATTTTGTAACTGTTAATGGTG
>Ga0075480_10001534_pt1 | contig 14687 bp, 9 predicted proteins | sample DEB08_DNA_7_FD_81590 | JGI IMG/M metagenome (GOLD analysis project Ga0075480, IMG submission 81590) | Aqueous microbial communities from the Delaware River and Bay under freshwater to marine salinity gradient to study organic matter... | ecosystem: Environmental > Aquatic > Marine > Coastal ... | reverse complement strand
CATGGTGAAAAAAAGCAGAAGGGGAAGCTTCGTCTGGATAATTTATCAACAGACTTTTCAGATCTGGAAATAGCTGAGCAATGGCAGTTTGTACTAGATGAGTTAAATGGCGCAACAATGCCTCCTGAAGATGAACCGCAGCCTTCAAAAGCAGAGCTGACTGAGATATTAGAAGTTTTGACTTATAAAATCGAAGAAGCAAAAAAAATGCATTACGGCAAGCAACGTGAAGTTGTGATGCGCCGACTTAATAAACGCGAATACATCAACACAATGTATGATTTGACGGGTGTATGGCTAAATGAAAAAGATGTTATAGAAGACCAATCTACCGCTGAGTATGATAACCATGGCGAAGGACTTTATGTCTCATCATTTTTACTTGGGAAATATCGACAGTATGCTTACATAGCTCTGGATAAAGCTCTATCTCAAAAAGCGCCCCAGGTCATCACTTTTGAAAAGAAGAACTTGGCTAAAGAGAAAAATGAATCTTTCAGAAAAGAAGCTACAGAGATTAAAAAGAATAACTTCCAATACAAAAAGAAAGTAGCTAAAAGGAAAATGGTTGATCTAAAATCGAGACATGCCCATCTTATTAGTTACCTAGCTCAGCCTGATATAGAAAAAGGAATTTTAGTCGACAGTGGTCAGACCATTCAGTTCAAAACAAAAAATGGAAAAAATGCTCTTTTCCCAGGCCGTAAAGACTATACTCTCATTATAAAAGGACAGGTGAAAAACCTTTCTTCAGGCGATAGACCTTTTCTCGTTATCGGAGAAAGACATCTTGATCTTTCCAGTGTCATTAACAAACAGAAAGAGTTAAGCTTCGATGTCTTTTGTAACATTGGAGCAGTTATCAACCTCGGTTTTTATGTAGAGAAAGCTAAAAAGACGAGAGTCAAAAATAGGAAGCTAAGAAGGGGAGAGTTTCCTTTAATAGATGCTAAAGCTCCCAAATTTATTCTGAGTGATCTTAAAGTTGAATATCAGGATAAAAGTTTCGACAATGGAGCCTTCAAAAAGATTTTTACTCAAAGTAAAAAAAGTTCTGAAACTGATCAGCAGTATGCTGAAAGCATAATCAGGAAATTTGCCTTAAAAGCTTATCGCGGGCGCCAAATTTCGGATAATTTTTTAAAGCTGCTAAGTGACCTTTATAAGAACAATGTTAATGATGGTTTGAGGAAAATTGAAGCCATAAAAGAACCTTTGGCTATTATCCTTTCATCACCCAATTTTGTTTATCTGAGTGAAGATTCAAATACTAATTCTAAGTTCGTTTCTGACTTGGAATTAGCCGTTCGTTTATCTTATTTCCTTTGGAGCTCTCCTCCAGATAAAGAACTCTGTAATTTGGCTTTTGCGGGAAAGTTAAGTGATAAAGAAGTGCTGAAAAAGCAGGTTGTTCGAATGCTACAAGATAAGCGTTCACAGGCTTTGGGTGAAGGCTTTTTAAATAAATGGCTTCATATGGAAGCTTTAGACATAATTGAAGTCAAAAATAAGCAAGTAGGTCCTAAGAAGTACACGGTAGAAGTGGAGCGTTTTTTAAGAAAAGAACCTCTGGAGTTTTTTAGGAAATTAGCTTTAGATAATCTCAGTATTATTAATATGCTGGATTCAGACTTTGCCATGCTCAATCAGACATTGGCATCTTACTACAATTTGCCGGCGAAAGTCTCTGAGAATAAATTTGAAATGGTGAAATTACCAAAGAATTCTCCAAGAGGAGGAATGATGGGAATGGGAGCTATTCTTGCCATGCTGGGGAATGGAGAAAGAAGCTCGCCGGTATTACGCGGCAACTTTGTTTTAACCAGAATGATGGGAATGGCTTCTCCTCCTCCGCCGCCGAATGTTCCAGACTTGGACGTTCAGACAAAAGGAAATATAAAAGAGAAGCTATTGGCTCATCAAGCTAAACCTCAATGTGCTTCTTGTCACAAAAGAATCGACCCAGCAGGTTTTGGCTTAGAAGCATTCGATCAATCTGGTCAGTGGCTTGGACTAACAAGAGAAAATAGAAAAATTGTTGAAGGGAAGCTTCCGTCATTAGGCCAATATAAAGACTTTTTTGAGCAGAAAAAATTGATCCTCAAAAACAAAGATAACTTTGCCAAAGCGTTCATAGAAAACCTTGCGAGTTACGCCTTCGCTCGAAAAGTTGGATTTGGAGACGCTTCATTGATAGATCAATTGCAGACTAAAACAAAAAGCAATGGCTACAAGCTTCGAAATATTCTCTGTGAAATAGTTCTCTCTAACGAATTCAAAATGAAATAAACTGAACCTGGGAGCCCCGCAAGACTTTGCGGGTTAAAGAACCTGGCAGCGCAGGCGCCTCGCCAGCATAATCCGGGCACCCCGCAAGACTTTGCGGTAAAAAAAACTTAGCAGCGCAGGCGTCTCACCAGCATAATCCGGGCGCCCCGCAAGACTTTGCGGGTAATAAAACCAGGGAAAAACTTAAAAGTAAAATAAGGAGTGCTGTAAGTACGAAGCATGCCACCATTAAAAGGTCACCTCAATGCCGCACAGGAGAGCGGCGCTCCTAAGTGAAGGTTTCCCATAATTAAATGACATTTCCCCACACTCCGTTGTGGGAATAATTTTTAAGGAAGACTATGAAAAATATATATTTAATAATAAGCTTTTTCCTTCTTTTTAGCTGTTCTCAAAATACTGAGCAGAACTCAACAAAAACTGAAGTTATAAAGGTCGAAAGTAAAAAAGTTTTAGCTAAACCCACTGAAAGTGAAAATGTAAAAGAAGCAGAGCAAGAAAAGTGGATCACGTTTTCTACTGATAAATTTCAACAGGATTGGGAATTAAAAGAGAATGGATTTAACAGCCGCCGACTAAATAAAAAATCACCAAAAACATTTGCTGTAAAAGATGATGCCTTTGCAGTTGAATCACACTATCAAAGTATCGGTAAATTTCTTTGCTCTAAAAAGTCATTTTCTAACTTCGTTTTAGAAGCTGAATTCATGACGAGTGATTTACGTAGTGGAGCTTTTATTGGTTATCATGGACAATTTTTAGATAAGCGTTGGAAAGGGAAAGGGAAGTTATATAAAAGCTTGCACAGCTTTTCTTACGGGTTTGGAAATTGGCCCCAAACTACTGGTGAGGCGGAAATTCGCTACACAGGAAGTAAAAGTTTGATTCCTGACCATAAAGATATTCAGATCAAAAAAGACACCTGGCACAAAGTAAAAATTGTGGTTGATAAAGATTCCATTCAGCATTGGTTTGATGGCAAATTAGTCGCCAAGCTTGAGAAGGTAAGAGAAACTCTCAAAAGTCAAAATCTGGAGAAGAGTACAGATCCAATGAAAGGTCCAATTGTCTTAGGTATGCCAGGACACCCTAAAGGTCAAAAGCATCTTATTACTGTTAAATGGCGGGATGTGAGAGTTAAAGAATTATGATTTTTAAACTTGTAGGCCTCCTAATATTTCTCATTCAATTTCTTCATGCTGAACAGTATTTCTATCTGTCCAAGAAGAATGAAAACCGCATTGTACAATACTCCTTAAATAGCGGTGGTGAACTAAAATTATTACACCAATTTAAAGTTGACGGAGGCCCTGGCGGCTTCACTCTTTCTCCAGATGGTCAGCATATTTATTTCTCTATCAGTATGGAGAATTTATGTGAGTTAGGAACAGCTAAGATTGGAGAAAAAGGAACTCTTTCTCTGTTAGGTAAGAGCAAAATCGAAAGTGGCGGTAGTGGGGCTATTTCAAAGTGTGGAAAGCTCTATTTTAAATATAATTATGGACAAAATACCGTTTCAGTTCTGGAGATGAAAAATAACCTTCATACAGGCAAACAAATTCAGGAATTAACGACTACAAAAAACCCGCATGATATCGGAGTATCAAACGATGGTTCCATGGTTTTTGTCCCTCACAATGGTCATAACCGTTTGTATCAATTTAAAATAGATCAACAAACTTCTAAGCTAAGGCCAATGACGCCACCATACTTGGAAGGGCCTGATTTCGATAAAAAAGGCTTTGCAGCCTTCAGAAGTTTAGCTTTTCACCCAATTCAAAATGTCGTTTACTGTACCTATGAAAGAGGAGGTGGAGTAGCATCATTGAAGTACGACTCAAAGGGTTTGAAACTCTGGCAAGAGTTCTCAACTACAGAAAAAGGAAAGAAGGTTTTACCTACAGTAGTTGCGTTGAGTCCCAACAATAAATTTCTTTATGTTCCCAATAGGCATGGTAAGAAAGGTGGAAGTTCTATTGCAGCCTTTAAATTAAATCCTGAAACTGGTGAAATCCTGCATAGAATCGGTATCTATAATTATCCTGCTACAGGTCCTAGAAGCATAGCCATAGATAAGACTGGAAATTTTTTATTTACTTCCTCGGTCAAAACTGGGGTGACTTTTCAATTTAGAATTAATGAAAATGGTTCTTTGGAGTTAATGAAAGAGCATAAAATAGGCTCAGGTTCAATGCTTATTTTGCACTCTGAGAAATAACTATTTTTAAGGATCCGTTTTTGTATTCTTCTTCCAATAATTCATGCTGATCTTTAGAAAGAATAACTTCTCTCAATTGCCTTAGGTGCCGGAATCTTAAAACTATATTTATTTGGCTTATATCCAATGAAGTAATTTTGAGCCCAGTTAGATGAGAAATGGCCTTAAAAGAAGAATCTTTGGTAAAAACTAGATTATCAAAGTCTAAAAACCTTAAGACACACCTAAAAGATCCTACTAATGGTTTACTGCGTAAGTCGGCTAAGTTAGGAGAAGAAATAGTTAATGTTCTCTTAGCTTTATCGAATTCAAAGCCTTCATATTTCCAATCTGGATTTCTTAGAGTTAGTAAGGATCGAACTACTTCGAAATAGTCAGTTTTTGTTTTCCTTTTTTCTTGATCGTAAGCTATCATTTGTTCAGCGACAGCGAATCTCCTTACTCCTCTAAAGGATTTGATCAACTCTGCCAACTTTTGAACAGGCATCAATAATGTTTCAGAGTCAATATCATGAATGTATTTATTGCTGAGCTTCTTCAACTCTTTCAGCTCTTTTTCATTAATCTCAATCTGATTGAGCTCTTCAAATTTTTGCATGGCAAATAGCGAATTAATTAGTCTTTTTTTTGCAGTTTTATTATCTGGCTCATTTCTTAATAATTCGCGGGCATTTTCAGCTGTTTTTTCGAGTGCAATAGTGGGGTTGTCATAGACGAAGTCATTCATCAATTTTGAATTTTCCAGGTAATTCTCATTGAGAGTTTTTACGAGGTCTTGGGATTTCTTTAAAAGAACTTCAGCATTGTCTTTTTCCTGCTTTAGTTTGAAAGCTAGGTCTTCAGCCTTTTGTCTTTCCGTTTCCTTTTCATTAATTTCTTTCTTTAAACTCCCAATGAAAAATACAGTTAGAAACACAATCAGAATTAGAGCTATCAAAGTAATGATTGAGGGAACTTTATTCCTGTGAAAAAAGAGTTTTAGAATCTTCCAAAAGCTGGCATTTTCAGCTTCTGTTGAATAGCCGCTTAAGTACTTCTGAATATCTTTGTTGAGTTCGTTGACACTCTGGTAACGTTCTTCTTTTTTAAGAGATATAGCTCGACAGATAACAGCATTTAAACTTTCAGGAACAGGCATGCTTGTGACTTCTACAGGAGGTCGAATGTCGCCATTTTTAGTCTTCTCTAAAATACTGGCAGTTTCACCATTTAGTGGTCGTTGGTGAGTAAGTATTGAGTAGAGAATACAGCCTAAGGAGTAGATATCTGTTAATTGATCATGAACACCATTTTTATCGACTTGCTCTGGAGCCATGTATCCAGGCGTACCTAGTACTTTATTTTTTGATGCAACATGATTTAATAGATCTGCATCAAGCAGTAATTCTTCGATATCTTCAGTTTCAGGATTATTGATTATTTTACCAAGTCCCCAATCACAGACGAGAACTTCACCATAATCTCCAACTTGTATATTTGAAGGTTTCAAATCAAGGTGAATGACATTCTTAGAATGAGCGTAAGAAACTGCATCACATATTTTTGAGAAGATGATTAAAAGAGAATTGAGAGAATAGGTGTTTTTGTACTTCTCATTCCCAGCTAGTAATTCTCTAAAAATACTTTCCAAAGTATCACCGGTTTTTAAGTCCATTGTGAAGTAGGGAAGTCCCTCTTCATTTAGGCCGATGTCATGAATAGAAATAATATTTGGATGTTCAAGAAGTGCTGTAAGTCTAGCCTCTTTGAGGAAAACTTCATAAAGTGATTCATCAATCTTGGGCAAAGGCTCAGCTAAGGCAATATTTCGAGCAGTAGCTTTGTCCAAAACTTTCTTGATTGATTTCATACCGCCACGTGCAATTTCATTTGCATTTGAGTAGCGTGCGCTTTCGTCCTTCAGTTCAGAATAAATGGGCGTGCTTTTAGATTCAGATGGCTTTTCATGGAAGAGACCACTGAACTTTCTGGCAAAATCTCCAAAGTCTTCATCAGCCATTGAACGGGTCCAGTTCAGATTTAAGGATTTCGATCTCTTTCAGAAGTCGTTCTTTAACTCTATTCTTGAGTTTTATAACTGAATTTCTTTTTAAATCCAGTTTCAAACAAATCTCTTCTGGATCGATATTGTCCATGGACATTTGAAAAACCTCCATGGCCTTCCCCGAAAAAATTGGTGCCACGTTTTGCATGGCTTTCTGCACTATATAAACTTCCCATTCGCTTTGAATGATTTCTTCAATTTCCGGCTCAGAAATATGTTTTGTATGTTCAGGTTCATTCTTAATTTTTTCATTCTTATTCGATCTGCTGGCGACTTTGCGATAGTGATCAACTACACGGCGGTGAATGATAGAACTCATCCAGGTACGGAAACGCGCCTTATTTGAATCAAAATTCAAACTGGGCAAAGACTTCCAAAGCGATAATAGGACTTCCTGCGCTAAGTCATCTTTATCGTTGTAGTTCACACCCATTTTAAAAAGGATGACATTCACAAACTCTCGGTAGTAAAGGGCAAAATCGTCCCAAGCCTGATGGTCATCAGGATTCTGAGCTCTCTGTAAGAGAGAAAGACGAGTATTCCAGTTTGGTGTATCCATAAATGAGATTATAAGAAGTTCTTCACAACAGCGCAAAAAATAGTCAATTAAAGACTTATTCGTATTTAGTTTAAAGTGAGGGACACTTGTTTGGAAGAATTAAAAATTTCTCAAAAATTCCCTAACTGTCAAGATTCTCTGACTTGCTTTTGTTTAGATCCTAAATTCGGTGCAAGAGAGGAAATTATACATGAGAAAGAATCGATTTAAAAAATTTACTTTACTAGAGTTACTTATCGTGGTTGCTATTATTGCCATTTTATTGAGCATTTTACTACCATCTATAGCGAATGCCAGAAAAGCTGGAATGACAGCAGTTTCCATGAGCAACCTTAAGCAGATTTATGCTGGTACAATGGCCTATGCGACAGAAGAGGATGGAAGACTTTTTAAGGCTGGAACCAATCCGCATCCAAGAGTCGGTTATAACTCTACCAACTGGGCGAGAATGGTCTGGGAGCAACTACAGGGTGAGTACCTTTCTTTTAATGGCAAAAAGGCAAAAGCACAGATGGGGGAAGGAACGCCATATTATAAAACTATGTATTGTCCTTTGATAAGGTTAACTAGACCTGTTGCGACTCCAAGTCAGGCTACTGGAACTAGTGATTACTCTATGAATAAGCATTTCAAAAGTTATAGACGTCTTGCTAAGCTGGATGGAGAGCTAGAGCCGATGTGGGTTTCTGGAACAAAAATTGGTGATGACTATGCCAACAAGCATTTCAGTAAAGGAACCTACGACCCAACAAAAGATGAACGACCTGTATATGAATATACCAATAAACAATCTCTTGGTTTATATGTTGACGGTCAAGTGAAGTTCATTTCAAAAAGTGTGGCGTATTGATGCACTCTGCACTCTCAAATAAGAACGATTTTCAGTAAATTCTGGTTGATTGAAAAAATCCTTATTACCAAATAAGATCCTCAAAGTTTGGCTATTCTATTCTAAACTCTTTATCTGAAAAACAAGAATCCATATAATGGTTCTTGTTAGTTGTGAAAATAGTCAAATTTATGAATTGAGGATTAGGAATGCGTCTTTTAAATCTTATCATTTTTTATGTGTTTATAGCTACTTTTAGCTTAAGTGCAGCAGATAAACCCAACATTTTATTCATCTTTACAGACGACCATGCTTACCAAGCGGTGGGAGCCTATGGGGGAATTTTAAAACCTCATGTGAAAACTGCAAATATAGACAAACTGGCAGCCCAGGGAATGATGTTTAAGCGCTGCTATACAACAAACTCTATATGTGGGCCAATGAGAGCAGTTATTCAAACCGGTAAATATTCTCATCACAATGGTTTTTTAGTTAACGGCAATAAGTTTGATGGCACACAACAGACTTTTCCAAAACTACTTAAAAGTGCAGGTTATACAACTGCCGTCGTAGGGAAGTGGCACCTTGGAACTCACATGGCTCCACAAGGCTACGACTATTCAGAAGTTCTTATTGGTCAAGGTCCTTATTATAACCCTCCAATGCGCCGTGATGCAGATGGTGATGGAAAAGCTGAAGAAGTAGTAAAGCATGTTGGATACACTACTGATATCATTACTGACCTAACTTTGGAATGGCTAAAAAATAAGCGTGATAAGTCTAAGCCTTTTATGTTAATGTACCAACATAAAGCGCCTCATAGAAACTGGCAGCCAGGCCCAAAGCATTTAACTCTTTATGATGATGTTACTTTGCCAGAACCTGACACTCTTTTTGATAATTATGAAGGACGTGGATTAGCAGCTCATCAGCAAGATATGACTATCGCGGAAACAATGACCGATTCAGATCTGAAAATCAGAGCTCCGGGTAATCTAACTCCAGAACAGAAGAAAGCCTGGAATGCAGCTTACGGCCCTAAAAATAAAGCTCTTAAAGAAGCAAATTTAAAAGGTAAAGATTTAGTTCGTTGGAAGTATCAACGTTATGTAAAAGACTACCTTCGTTGTGTTGCTTCAGTTGATGAAAATATTGGCCGAGTTTTGAAATACCTTGAAGATGAAGGGCTCGCTGAAAATACAATGGTCATTTACAGCTCAGATCAAGGTTTTTATCTTGGAGAACATGGATGGTTTGATAAGCGATTTATTTATGAAGAATCGCTTCGTACACCATTCATCGTGCGTTGGCCAGGGAAAATAAAAGCAGGTCAAAAGAATTCGGATATCGTCAGTCCTCTTGACTTCGCTCCAACTTTCCTTGAAATGGCCGGAGTTAAAGTTCCTGATGACATGCAGGGCAGATCACTTCTTCCTGTTTTCAAAGGGCAAACACCTGATAATTGGCGCCAATCTCATTATTATCACTACTACGAATATCCAGGTTGGCACTTTGTACGTCGTCATTATGGAATCGTCAATAAACGTTACAAACTGGTTAATTTTTATGAAAAAGACGTTTCTGAATGGGAATTATACGATTTAGAAACCGACCCGAAAGAAATGACTAATCAGTTTAAGAATCCAGAATATGCCGACACCGTTGCCAAACTTAAGGCGGAGCTTGATGGGCTAAGAAAAAAATACGGAGTTCCAGAAACTGACCCGAAAGCCAGTTTCCGAGGGTTCAATATGAAACCAAGAAGAAAAGCGACTACTCCTTCTTATCAGCAGAAGTAGAAAGTTTCTGTCCGTCTTTGATCAGGATTTTAGATAAGTCGCTATATTTAACTTCTTGAACGCTTTTCTTGCCATCTATAGCCATACTTGCAGCTGTTGCTGCACTTTGACTTAGAATCATAAATACAGGCTCCATGCGAATGGAGCCAAAAGCTATATGAGTGGCAGAAAGAGCCCAAGGAACAAAGAGATTTTCACATTCATCCGCTTCTGGAATAATGGAACGGTATGAAATTCCATAAGCTTTGCCTCTTAAGTAAGTTTGTATATCTCCTTCATTTCTCACCATTCCATCGTAAACAACACGCTGAGTGTTATGAGAATCCAGTGTATAAGCGCCCATTCCTATGGGATCAATAACAGGCTTTTGATTTTTGCAGTGTGCTTCAGTCATGACAAAGCCAGACTTCATTCTTCTGGCTTCGCGAACATAGAGATTGTAAGGCCAATTTCCGTTATCTTGAAATTCATCTTTTGCCAGGCCCCAAGGAGCATGCCTTGCTCTTAAGTTCTCAGGAACTCGAGGGTGATTTTGTAAAGTCCATATTAAACCTAGTTGCCAGTCTCTGTGCTTAGCGGCGAGAGCTTCACGCTCATCATGGTTTAAGGTCGCCCAGTTCCAGTCCTTTCCATAGTTTCCACCAATAAAGTCTGTTGAAATGCCACCAGTATTATTACTATCTGTTTTATGGTTAGGCATTGGACTTAGTTTGAAAAATCCACCTCTGAAACCAACTTCGATTGCTCTGAAGAGAATCTCATAGTCTTTTTCATCATAATTTTTAGGCTTGCTAACCATGACTCTGTTTTCTGGAACATTTGTTAAAACCATTCGATAACAATAGGCTTGGAGCCTATGGTCACCATCGCCTTTTTGACCTCCAAGGTCAGGGTTTACACCTTTAAGTAATCCACTGTTTTTGTCTCCTTTGATATTGTATGGGTCAATACCTCTAGGAAGTTGATTTTTTCTTGCGACTCCAGTATTTCCGTTTCCACTTTCATCATATTGACTATTAGACTCACGGCCGATTACAAAACTAACTCCAGACCCAGGAAGTAGGTCTCCTTCATAAGAGGCATCAATAAACATTTTTCCTTTGAGAAGACTTCCGTCCTCAAGTTTAAGGGTCGAGATTTTTTTGCCGTTTTTAAGAACGCCATTTTTTAGGTCTAGGCGGCCATAAACTATTTTGACTTCAGCCTCTTTAGCCATTTCATCAAAAACTGTTTCAGCTACTTTTGGTTCAAATGTAGAAGCCAATTCAGTTTTGGGGTTTAATGCAGGAACTCCTTGCCCTAAATTTTTAAATTCAGATTGTTTCTCCCATTTCCACGCTTCAGCTTTCTGGTAATGTTTGTAAAGTCTTTGGTAAAACTCTCTGGCAATTCCCCCAAGAATGGCATCATTACCAATATCCGACCAACCTAAGCCACTACTAGTCAATCCACCTAAATGGCCATATTGAGAAATGAGAATAACAGATTTTCCCATTCGAGAGCTTTGAACTGCTGCAGCGACACCTCCTGAAGTGTCTCCATAAACGATTATATCTGCTTCATAAACTTGTCCTGTAGTTTTACAGGATATAAGGCTCAGACTTAGTAAGGCCAAGATTAATAATTGCTTCATAAATTCTCCAAAAAGCGTTATTTTATAAACTTTATTAGTTTGCATATATGTGAAAATTAAGAATCTTCCCATTAATTTTTTAAATACTTAGAATTTTATAAAGAAAATTATTTGGATGCGAGGTTAGTTGATGGACTGTTGCTCTAAAAACTTCTTAATTTTCTTAGATATTTTAGGAAGACCGATTGCTCTCGAAAGATAAATATCCATCCCAGCGCCAAATGCTGATTTAATGAATTTATTGTAGTAAGAGCTTATACCAATAATAGGAATATCTGATATTCGCTGCTTTGAATGGCTTCTTATCTGTCTAGTAAAGTAAACGCCATTATCACTAAGGGTATTTATATCAATCAAAACAAACTCAAAGTCTTCTCTTTTTAGGTGGTCAATTGCTTGTGTATCATTAAAAACAATTTCAAAACTTAAACCCAATTCCTCAACTAGTTGAGCCAAGGCAAACTTGTTCATTTCATCATCAACGATAATGAGACTAGGCTTATTTATTTGAGCTTTAACCATAATTTTTATCTTATAAAAAGGTCCTCAAATTAATTGTTTTTGAGGACCCTTCTTCTCTTCGCTAAATTTTTAAAGGGTCTTCTTTTCTAGTTTGTACGCAAAGAAGCTTTACCGGTCACATTAAACTCCTCTTAATAATCCTTTTTTTGTAAACCGAAATTGTTACGGCACTAACAAAATTTTTAGTTATTTTCTGGAAGTGCCGTACGCCCAATGTCATTGAATTAAGCCTTATCCTGGGATCGCTGAGCCCCAGCTCGGCAATCGGAGAAATGCTTGACCGAAGAAGATATATGTCGCACTTACAGCGCTTATTAACAGGAGGGTACTATACCCCAGGGCTGCGCTTCGCTTACCGCTGGGCTCTATATATTTCGTGCTTTCAGCTCTCATTTCAATAGCACTGGCCGCACACCGATGAGATATAAAGCCCTCTTAGGAGCACCGCTCTCCAGTGCGGCATAAAGTAACTACACACTCTGAAGGAGTGATTTAGATTAGCCTGGTGGTGAAACCCCAGGTAACCTCAAATCAAAATCTATGCATGCTGAAAGTATGCTTCAAAAAGGGAATGTTGAAATACTCCTCCAGAGTATATAGTTTGGTGACATCAACACCCAGCATTACATACTGAGCTCAGCTGAATTTCTCCTTCAGAGAAAATGCTTTAGGCTTAATCCAAGGGGCTTGACCACATCTGAAGCGGCAATGTGCAACTATTTTTCAATCAAGCCAATTTTATCAAAGGGGATTGAATCGATAAGAGAGTTTCCAGTTTTAGGAATCTGCCCTTTGCTGAGTTTTTCGTCTTTCTTAAGAAGGTTTTCTTTGAAGATAACTTTCGATAATTGATCGGCTTTGGCTTTCTTAATAATGCCTTTCGAACAGTTAATAAAGATATTCTTCTGGATAAGATTGTTATGTGGAAGTTCTGGAGAGTCTTTTAAATAATTTTGCAGAGTAGGGAAGCGCTTAGCCCAAATACCTTCAGCAGGTTTAACTTCTTTTAATCTTCCAGAAAGCCTTCTGTTTTTCGCGGTATAGTTTCTTTGCGTTCCTCGAGCATCAATTAAAAGTCCATAACGGCTATTGAGAACTAAATTGTTTTCAACTCTGTTATCACGTCCACCACCGATTAAAAACCCGAAATCGACTCCTTCAATAATATTTCCATAAGCATGATCCCCAGAGTCGCCATCATCGAAATAAATACCATGAGCTTTGGGACTGGAATGAATATAGTTATGTCGAATTACATTCCCGTGACTCGTCCAGTCATACCATGAGTAAATGCCGCCCATGTCATTTGAAAATAGACAGACATTATGAATTTCATTTAGCTCAATCAGATTGTCATTGCCCGATACTAAAATGCCCACGTGAGGGGAGTGATGAATAAGGTTGTTTGCCACACGTACACCGGTTGATCCATTTGGGAAATTTAAATTGACTGCAGCAGCATAGACTCGGTGAATTTGAGCGTAGTCATGAATATGGTTATTTATAATTTCATGCTGACATGGAATAAGCTTTTTTCTATCACCTGCATTTACATGAACACCTCCTGCACCGAGCTTATGAAAATGGTTGTTGCCAACTTTGTGTTTTTGTCCTAGATGGATTTTTACGGCATAGTTACCGGTTAAAGAAATATCGCACTTTTGAATGGATACATTTTCGCCACCATTGATCTCAATGGCATTACTTAAACCTCCAGAAATTTTGAGGCCTTCAATCTGCAGGTTTTGAGAGTTTTCAATTTGAATTAAAGGCCCATTCAAATATGAAATTGTAATTTCACCAGAACCAGAGTTGTCTGGTGGATATATGAGTAAAGTTTGACTTTCAAAATCAAAAGCCCATTCTCCAGGAAGATCTATTTCTTCAATTTGATTTTCCACCCAGTAAGGTTCTTCACCAGAGCCTTGTGGACGATGGTATTTACTTCCAATTCCTAGGCTAATACCTTCTTCAAATGTGATTGTTTTTTTAGATGGGTCGATAGCTTTTACTTTGAGCATTTGGAGTACCCATGGGACTCGCCAATATCCTCTAAGCCACACACCTTTTTCTACAGGCCATTTTTCATGAGTTAAATCACTATATTCAAAAATCCCACCACGTCTTTTATTTTTATCGCCATTATCAAGAACCTTTTTCATAGTTGCTGGTTTGTTATTTGGCCAACGGGCTATTTGCAGTCTTTCTCCATTGTGGAGTATTTCAAAAATGTGACCTCGGTTATTGGCGTAGCCTGGCCAAGTTTTGAAATTGGGAAGTCCAAGTTCCTTTAGGTTTATATACTGTACTTTTCCTTTAGCTTTAGGGTGTATTCTTTGTTCATAGGCTTTAGGGAGTTTATTGGAAAGTTGACTAAGTTTGATACTAAAACCACCCTTGAGAATGGCCCCATTTTCAGCTTTGATAATAGAATCATTAGCTTTGATGCTTAAGGTTTTCTTAAGTGGGTAAACTCCTTTCTGGAGAATAAGAGTTCCACCATCATTATTTAGCTTTTCAATACCTTGTGATAGTGAGAAAGGGGAGTCTTGAGAGCCATTTCCATTTAGAGCATTAGTCTTTACGTAAATTTCTGCTGAATTTAGACTAAAGCAGAAAAGAAAAATTAGGGCTATGTATTTCAATTATTGTTCCAAAAAGTCTTTATTTAAAAAGGGGCTGTATCAAAAGGTACAGCCTCTCTTTTTTATTAGATCTTCCATTAATTTTTTCTCTTCTGTGTTTCTTCAGGCGACTTGGAGACTATCTGGAGTGCTTCTATAAGCTCAATTAT
>Ga0075480_10001523_pt1 | contig 14715 bp, 27 predicted proteins | sample DEB08_DNA_7_FD_81590 | JGI IMG/M metagenome (GOLD analysis project Ga0075480, IMG submission 81590) | Aqueous microbial communities from the Delaware River and Bay under freshwater to marine salinity gradient to study organic matter... | ecosystem: Environmental > Aquatic > Marine > Coastal ... | reverse complement strand
TTGCCAGCAATGGCTTTAGCCGGACCTTTGCGGGTGCGGGCATTTGTATGGGTGCGCTGTCCACGCACCGGAAGATTACGGCGGTGGCGCAGACCACGATAGCAACCGAGGTCCATCAGACGTTTGATGTTCATCGTCACTTCGCGGCGAAGATCACCTTCAACAGAAAAATTTGCGTCGATGAATTCGCGAACTGCAAGCACTTCTGCATCGCTCAGTTCATTCACACGGCGAGAGCGGTCGATGTTGACAGCTTCGCAAATGGTTTCAGCAGAGGCTTTGCCAATGCCGGTTATATAAGTGAGTGCGATTGGCACCCGTTTATTTGTCGGGATGTTTACGCCGGCGATACGTGCCACGTGTCTTTTCCTTTTTTGTTGCGGTTCCGTAGCCCCGGAACCTTTTTTCACAACATTGACCCAGATTTAACATCCGCGCCAATAACGAATTCTGTTTGGATTTTTCTCTCACAAAACAGCGACTCTCATCGAGAAGCTGCTAGCTAAGAAAAATCTCGGCAGCCGTCAAGCCCAAAACCTAACAATTATTAAGAACTTGAGAAATTTCTGCCTGAACTTCCTCAATCTCTCCCAAGCCATTTACCTGATTGAGCAATGCTTTGGCATAATAATATCCGATCAGCGGCGATGTTTTTTTGTAGTATTCCATCAAACGCTGACGCAGGCTTTCTTCATTGTCATCCGCGCGGCGTGAAAACTCGCTGGCGCCACAGTTTGAACACTTCCCATCTGCTGGCTGAGGTTTTGTATGGTCGTTATACATCTCACCGCAGCTCGCACAGGTTGACCGTGCGGTGATACGGCGCACAAGCGCATCATCGTCCACGCGCATTTCAACCACCGCGTCCAGTTTCGACCCCATCTCCTCAAGCAGCGATCCAAGTGCGTCAGCCTGTGCCAAAGTGCGAGGAAAGCCGTCGAAAATGAACCCATTGCCCGAAGCGCCGGTCAATTTTTCACGGATCAGACCGATCACGATCTCGTCTGTAACAAGATCCCCACGCGCCATCACCTCTGCCACTTTCTTGCCCATCTCGCTGCCGCTATTCTTGGCTTCGCGCAGCATATCGCCTGTTGAAAGCTGCACCATGTTACGGGCATCTACGAGAATGCGGGCTTGTGTACCTTTGCCGGCACCGGGTGGCCCTAAAAGGATGATGTTCATTTGCGAGTCGGTCCTCTTCTCTTGCGTGTCTTTCCCTTACTGCGGATCTGAGATTTCTCAATGAGGCTTTCGTACTGATGAGCGAGCAGATGCGATTGGACCTGTTGAATGGTATCCATGGTGACAGAGACGACAATCAGAACAGAGGTGCCACCAAAATAAAACGGGATCGCCAATTGGCCTCTGAGGATTTCAGGAAGCAAACAGACCAATGCTAAGTATCCTGCACCAAGCACCAAAAGCCGATTAAGCACAAATTCAAGATGCTCCGCCGTTTTCTGACCCGGACGAATACCGGGAATAAACCCATTCTGATTTTTCAGATTATCCGATACATCGTCTGGCTTGAACGACACATTGAATGTGTAAAAGTAGGTAAAAAACACGATCATCGCTGTAAAGAACGCAAGATACAACGGTTGTCCCGGTCCAAAATAGGCCAGAATAGTGGACATCACAGGCCCAGTCTGTGCCCCCGAAAACGTGCTGACGGTTGTTGGTAAGAGCAACAAAGAGCTTGCAAAGATTGCCGGTATGACACCTGCAGGGTTTACTTTTATAGGAAGATGAGAGTTCTGACCTTCCATAATTTTCATGCCCACCTGACGCCGCGGGTATTGGATCACAATCTTTCGCAGAGCGCGCTCCATGAAGACTACAAAGCTGATGGTAACGACCACCATTACCAGAACACCGACGATGACGGCAGGGCTGATGACCCCTGAGCGACCGGAAGCAAAAAACTGCGCCAAGGCCGAAGGTAATTCAGCAATGATACCTACAAATATTATCAAGGAAATCCCGTTTCCGATGCCGCGTGCGGTGATCTGTTCCCCAAGCCACATAAGGAACATTGTTCCCCCGACCAGAGTGATTATACAGGAGGCCTTGAAAAAGAGCCCCGGATCGGTCACCAAATCACCTGCCTCAAGGCTTGCCGCCAGCCCATAGGCCTGCAAGGTCGCCAAAAGAACTGTTCCATAGCGGGTGTATTGGTTGATTTTTTTCCGACCCTGCTCACCCTCTTTTTTCAGCTGCTCCAACTGGGGCACCATAGAGGTCATAAGCTGAACGATGATAGAAGCCGAAATATAAGGCATGATCCCCAAAGCAAAGATCCCCATCCGCCCCAAGGCTCCACCGGTAAACATGCTCAGCATACCGCCGATGCCCTGTTGCGCCTGCTCCATAAACTCTCGAAGCGCGCTGGCATCGATACCTGGAACTGGAATAAAGGTACCCAGTCGGTACACAATCAGCAAACCAAGCGTGAAAAAGATCCTTTGCCTCAGATCGGTTGCCTTTCCCAGCGCAGCCCAGCTGGTATTTGCAGCCATTTGCTCTACAGCAGAAACCATATATCTCTCTCTTTATTAAAACGCCGCCCAGAGCCTGTTCCGGCTTGGCGGCGTTCGGAAAACTTAAGACCTATGTAAGGAGCCTTTAGCCCACAAACAAGCAGTTATTCCCCTGCCGCCTCTGCTGATGACGCAGAGACGTTCAGCGCACCGCCTGCTTTGACGACTGCGTCGATTGCAGATTTTGATGCACCCGTGACGGAAATCGTCACTTTGGATGTGATTTCACCCTTCGCTAAAATCCGGATACCGTCAAGTTTACGGCGCACCAGGCCGCTTGCAACGAGCGCGTCTTCTGTGATCTCTGCTTTCGCATCCAATTTGCCGGCGTCGATGAATTTTTGCACGAGGCCCAAGTTCATTACAGCGTATTTTTTACGGTTTGGTTTATTAAACCCACGCTTCGGCAAACGTTGGTAGAGCGGCATTTGCCCGCCTTCATAACCATTTATCGAAACACCTGAACGGGATTTTTGACCTTTGATACCGCGTCCTGCAGTTTTACCTTTGCCAGATCCCGGACCACGGCCAACGCGTTTCTTTTTACGATTTGCACCTTCGTTATCGTGCAGTTCATGCAATTTCATGTCGCTTCTCCTTTGCCGGAATTACCCCAAGAGCGACAAGCGGGGCAAACACGGCGTCTAATTGTGATTCTGGGTCAAACGCCCACCGCGAAGCGTATAAACACAAGTGCACGACCATGCAAGGCAGGTTTTCCGCGGCGAAAAAACGCGCCTATCGCGGCGTCAAATCAAATTTAAGGCCAAAAGTGACAATCCCTTGCAGCGTCCCGTCCACGACACCGCCGACAGTATTGATAAAGAAGTTTTTATAGGTGGCGTAAAAAGCGGGAAAGGACAGCCCTTCTGTATTGGAAGCAGTGTCATCAAACGCCCTACGATACCCCCAAAACACGCCCGCCACAGCATCGGGACCAAGGTCCCAGCCTTTGCCAACAGAAACCTGAAAAGCAAGATCCTGAAAACTGTCGTTCAAAATCCCAAATCCGTAATCCAGTGACAAAATCCGATTGTCCCAACTGCCATAGACGCCCGGGGTGAAATCCTGTGGTTGGGTTTCATCCAAGGGCACCTCATAATAATGGCCCGTGTAAATTGGGATAAAAACGCGGTCTGGCAACAGACTTTCTGCCTGTAACGTCCCCGTTGCCAAAAATAAAAAAATGACCGCTCCAAAGAACTGTTTCATAATGATCGCTTACCAGCGCCCTCCTCCCAGTCATACGAAGAATTAGAGAGCTATCAAGCTTTATTATTTAACCAAATCGCTTCCAAAATATAGCTCATCCATCAATCAAACCGATCTGACGCGCCCCTGACAAAAGGTCTTGCGCGATGACATGTCCAAGGGCACATGTGTCATCAGAGGGATATTTTAAATCAGGTACTTGCACGGTTGTTGCACCTGAAGCATGGGCCGCGCGCGCACCGGGATCGCTATCCTCAAACGCCGCACAATAAGGAGCGCGCGTCCCAGCCAAGATCGCCGCCCTGAGATAAACTTCGGGATTTGGTTTGCCCGATGACACTTGGTCCCCGCCCACAACCCCACTGATCAATTCGTAAAGCCCAGCTTTTTTGAGATGATGGATGGCTTTCTCCGTGCCCGTTGAGGTCGCAACAACGCAGGGAATCCCCGCATCCGCCAATTGCCCCAAAAGCTCTTTAGCGCCGGTTTTAACTGGAATGTCCTTTGACCGCGCCTCTAAGGTGAGCGCGTCCCATGTATCAGTAAAAGAGGCTAAATCCACAAGGTGACCCAAGCCTTTTTGCAGAACTTTTTGACTATCAACCAAGCGCAAGCCAATACAGTCATAATAAACTTGCTCAACCCCAGACACTCCAAAGCTCTCACATGTGGCGATGAAAGTACCAAGATATTGGCGTTCTGTGTCCAAGAGGAGCCCATCCATATCAAACAACACAGCTTCATAGAGCATCCCGCTCTTACCTTTCGTTTTGCGGCAGCCCGTCGGTAAGATCATAATAATCCCCTTTCTGACTGACAAATATGTGGATGTGGGTTTTCACCTCCGTCGGCTGATCAAATGCGCCCATTGCCACGGACGTCCAATCAGTGCCTGTCAAAGGGTCAAAAAACAGCGTGCTTCCACATTTCGAGCAAAATCCGCGACGTACCTTTTCAGAAGAGCGAAACCATGAAACGTATTCTTTTCCTTCAATATGCAAACTGTCACGGGGAATATCGGTGGAGACAAGGTAATGGCCACTCACTTTCCGACAAATGGTGCAATGACAGGCATCAGGCGGATTGAGCGGGCCATCTACGCGAATTCGCACAATTCCGCAAAGACAAGACCCTCTATGCATCTTTCCATCCCTTCAACCTGTCCGGACAACGCAGTTCTATAAAGTTGCATCAAAACCCTCAACCCGCAAAAAAAAACGCCCCGCTGAATGGCGGGGCGCTCTGAAACATAATGAGAAGGCGCTTAGCCGCGTTCTTCAATGATTTTGACAAGATGCGGGATCTTATTGACCATACCGCGTACCGAAGGTGTGTCCTCCAGTTCGCGGGTCTTGTGCATTTTGTTAAGACCAAGACCGATCAGAGTTTGGCGCTGCTTTTCAGGGCGACGGATCGGAGAACCAATTTGTTTTACAACGATGGTTTTTGCCATGGTTCTGCTCCCTTATGCTTCAGCGGCTTCAGCAGCTTCAGCTGCTGGGGCTGGCGTGTCATTACGGCGCAGAATATCTGCAACCTTTTTGCCGCGACGCTGTGCGACCATACGAGGGCTGGTTTCTTTCAAAAGACCGTCGATGGTTGCGCGCACCATGTTATAGGGGTTTTGTGACCCGATGGATTTTGCGACAACATCCTGAATGCCAAGCATCTCAAAAACTGCACGCATTGGACCACCCGCGATGATACCGGTACCGGTTGGCGCTGTGCGCATCACGACCTTACCGGCACCATGGCGCCCTTCGATATCATGATGGAGTGTGCGTCCTTCGCGAAGCGGAATGCGGACCATAGACCGTTTCGCCTGCTCTGTCGCTTTGCGGATCGCTTCTGGTACTTCTTTTGCCTTGCCCTTGCCAAATCCGACGCGACCTTTTTGGTCACCGACAACAACAAGTGCTGCAAAGCCGAAACGCTTACCGCCTTTTACAGTTTTGGATACACGGTTGATCGACACAAGACGATCGGCGAACTCCGGTGCTTCGTCGCGTTCGCGCCGTCCCCGGTTGTTTGGTTCTTTAGCCATTCTCTTGTCTCCTTAAAATTTCAGACCACCTTCACGTGCCGCATCTGCCAAAGCTTTGATGCCACCGTGAAAGAGAAATCCGCCGCGATCAAAATAACATTCGCCGACGCCAGCTTTTTTAGCACGCTCGGCCAAGGCTGCGCCTACTTTAGATGCAGCTTCAACGTTATTTTTACCAACAAAACCCAAACCTTTTTCCAAAGAAGATGCTGCGGCCAAAGTACGACCTTGTACATCATCAATCAGCTGGGCGCTGATATTTTTGTTACTGCGATGAACACAAAGGCGCACACGCCCCGCATTCACCTTGCGAAGTTTGTTCCGAACGCGCAGGCGGCGCTTCAAGAACAGTTGTCTTTTGCTGTTTGCCATAATGAGCGTCCTTATTTCTTCTTGCCGGCTTTGCGGAAGATAAATTCACCTTTGTAGCGGATCCCTTTGCCTTTGTAAGGCTCAGGTTTACGCCACTCGCGGATTTCTGCAGCCACCTGCCCCACCTTCTGCTGATCGATGCCTTCTACAACGATCTCAGTTTGCTTTGGGGCCGTGATGGTGATGCCATCGGGTGCCTGATAATCTACATCGTGGGACAGACCAAGGTTCAATTTCAAGACATTTCCCTGCATTTGGGCACGATAACCAACACCAGTGATTTCCAGCTCTTTTTTAAAGCCTTCAGACACGCCGGTGATCAAGTTCGCAATCATCGTGCGGCTCATGCCCCATTGCTGGCGGGCCCGCTTTGAATTTCCGCGGGGTGCTACGGACACTTTGTCGTCATCGACAGCAATCGTAACATCATCGGTCGCAGAAAAGCTGCGTGTGCCCTTTGGGCCTTTTACTTCGATCGTTTGGCCAGACAAAGAGGCGCTTACGCCTGATGGCAACGTGACCGGTTTTTTACCAATACGAGACATCCAACCCCCCTTAGAATACCGTGCAGAGCACTTCGCCACCAACATTGGCGGAGCGTGCAGCTGCATCTGACATAACACCCTGAGGTGTCGACACAATCGAAATACCAAGGCCTTGACGTACCTGTGGGATATCTTTCACCCCAAGATAGACGCGACGTCCCGGCTTTGAAACGCGCTTCAGCTCGCGGATTACTGGATCGCCGTCATAGTACTTCAGGCTGATTTCCAAGGCAGGATGGCCTGCCGCATCCGTGGTTTTTTCGTATCCGCGGATGTAACCTTCGTCCAGCAACACATCAAGCACCCAGCAGCGTAATTTTGATGCTGGCGAATTGACAGTCGATTTGCCCCGCATTTGAGCGTTTCTAATACGGGTCAGCATATCACCGATAGGATCGTTCATATCTGTCTCTCCTTACCAGCTTGACTTGACCATACCAGGCAATTGCCCAGCAGATCCCAGTTCACGAAGCGCAATCCGCGAAATTTTCAGCTTCCGATAATACGCATGAGGGCGTCCTGTAAGCTGACAGCGGTTGTGCATTCTGTTCGCGGCGCTGTTGCGCGGCAATTTTGCCAATTTCAGGCGCGCTTTGAAGCGCTCTTCCATCGGCAATGTTTCATCTTTTGCGATTTCTTTGAGTTGAGCACGCTTAGCGGCATATTTTTCCACAAGCCGCTGGCGCTTCTTCTCGCGTTCGATCATTGCTTTTTTAGCCATGTCTTTATCCTCTTCGCAGATCAGCTGTTGAAGGGCATGTTGAAAGCTTTCAACAGCGCCTTGGCTTCCGCATCGGTTTGAGCGGTGGTGGCGATTACAACGTCCAATCCCCAGACTTCGTCGACTTTATCAAAATCAATCTCGGGGAAAACGATGTGTTCCTTGATTCCGAACGCGTAGTTTCCACGTCCGTCAAAGCTTTTGCCAGAAACCCCGCGAAAATCGCGGATACGTGGCATCGCAACAGTGATCAAACGGTCCAAAAATTCATACATTCTTGCGCCGCGCAAAGTAACCTTTGCACCAAGAGGCATGTCTTCACGCACCCGGAAACCCGCGATGGATTTTTTCGCTCGCGTGATGACCGCGTGCTGTCCGGCGATGGTTGAGAGATCTTCTTGGGCTGATTTCGCTTTTTTACTGTCTTTCACAGCTTCGCGGCCCGCACCGATGTTGAGAACGATTTTCTCAAGACGGGGAATTTGCATATCGTTTTTGTAACCAAACTCTTCTTTCAACGCGGCGCGGATGTTCTCATCATAAGCCGCGCGAAGACGTGGCGTATATCCTGCAGTATCAAGCATCGATCACATCTCCTGTGGTTTTGGCAAAACGTACTTTCTTGCCATCTTCCATCCGAAATCCGACGCGCGTTGCTTTTCCGTTTGCATCCAGAACGGAGAGGTTAGACAGATCAATCGGCATGGCTTTGGGCAGACGGCCCCCTTGAGACGCTTGGGTCTGTTTTGTATGACGGATCGCGATATTTACCCCGTCTACAACGGCTTTGTTTGCTTTTGGATCGACAGAGGCGACAACGCCTTCCTTGCCCTTATCCTTACCAGCAAGCACGACGACTTTGTCGCCTTTGCGCAACTTCGCAGCCATCACAGCACCTCCGGAGCAAGGGAAATGATTTTCATGAAGTTCTTTGCGCGAAGCTCACGAACAACCGGTCCAAAGATACGCGTTCCAACAGGTTCACCTGAGTTATTGAGAATAACCGCTGCGTTGCTGTCAAAACGAATGGCTGTTCCGTCTTCACGACGAACTTCTTTCGCGGTGCGAACGACGACTGCTTTGCGCACATCGCCTTTTTTAACACGACCGCGAGGGATCGCTTCTTTGACTGAGACAACAATAATGTCGCCCACAGAAGCATATTTTCGCTTGGACCCACCAAGCACCTTGATGCACTGAACTCGGCGCGCGCCAGAGTTGTCAGCAACATCCAGGTTTGTTTGCATCTGGATCATTTGGTTTCTCCCGACCTTTGGGGGGTATGCCTACCTTTTCCCCAGGGTTTCGATTAAACTGAGTGCGCTTGAAACTTACGCTTCAAGAACCTCCCAGCGTTTTGTTTTCGATCTCGGAGCGCATTCAATGATGCGTACGGAATCTCCGACCTTGAAAGCATTCTTTTCATCGTGCGCCCGATATTTTTTGGACTTACGGATGGTTTTTTGCAAAACAGGGTGCTTGAAGCGACGTTCTACTGAAACGGTGATCGTCTGCTCGTTCTTGTCGCTAGTCACAACACCTTGAAGAATTCGTTTTGGCATTCTGTGACGTCCTTATTCTGCAGCCGCTGAGGCTTTTTCGTTCAACACGGTTTTAACACGGGCGGTATCACGCTTTACAGCGCGCATACGTGCGGTGTTTTCAAGCTGTCCTGTCGCCTGCTGAAAACGCAGGTTAAAAGATTCTTTCTTGAGGTTTGCCAGTTCTTCACGAAGCTGGTCAGGCGTTTTATCACGCAATTCAGAGGCGTTCATTCGCGTTACCTTTTCATACACGGGCGGGCCCTTGCGGTTACCCAAATCCCCGTGGGACAAATAAATTCCGCGCCGATTCGACAATCGGCGTGACGAGACTTGCCTTCTAGGGGAGGCTGAGCATAAAAGCAACCCCTAAGAGGGTAATAATAAGAAGGCGCAAACCGCTCCGTTCAAGAGCACTGGTCAGAGCGCCCAAAGTTGCATAAGAGAAGCTATGACAAAGATAAATACAGTATTTTCTACCCCCCTCTATCACGCATCCCTCACAGAGCAGGGCGATATTGATTTGGACGATATTGAACGGTCGTGCTGGTCCATTGCTCAGGATGATGAGGCCGGTCAAAAGTGGTGCGAGGAAAACGGGTATCCGGGATATACAAGCTATGCTTCTCTGACAGATCTTGGCTGGCGTTTTCCTGTCTTTGCAGAGTTGGAAAAACTGCTGGACCGGCATGTGGCGCAATTTGTCAAAGAACTGGATTGGGATTTGGGGGACAAAGCGGTCACCCTTGAGGACCTCTGGATCAACATCCTGCCTGAGGGCGGAACGCATTCAGGCCATATCCATCCCCATTCTGTGATCTCTGGCACGACCTATATTGCGATGCCGGAAGGCGCGAGCGCGATCCGTTTCGAAGATCCCCGCCTGCCCCAGATGATGGCCGCCCCACCACGTCGCAAAGATGCGCGAAACGGCTTAAAACCCTTTGTCTATGTTGCCCCCAAAGTGGGCGATGTGATCCTCTGGGAAAGCTGGCTGCGCCATGAAGTGCCTGTGAATATGTCCGAAGAGGACCGCATTTCTGTCAGTTTCAATTACCGCTGGGGATAATTTTTACGGAACGCGACCAAAAGGCGGAGACAAAAAAAAGCCCTCGCGGATGCGAGGGCTTTTCCTTTTCTTTTAACGAAACCTTACCAGTCTTCGCGAACCACAACGCGGGTTTTGATGGGAAGTTTCATTGCCGCAAGGCGAAGCGCTTCGCGGGCGATATCGTCATTGACGCCGTCAATTTCAAACATCACGCGACCGGGTTTCACTTTGCAGGCCCAGAAATCAACAGAGCCTTTCCCTTTACCCATCCGAACCTCAGTTGGTTTTGAGGTTACCGGTGTATCGGGGAAGATGCGGATCCACACACGCCCCTGACGTTTCATATGACGCGTCATGGCACGGCGGGCGGCTTCGATCTGGCGCGCTGTGACGCGCTCAGGTTCTGTCGCCTTAAGACCATAAGAGCCAAAGTTCAGGTCAGAGCCACCTTTGGCAAGCCCTTTGATCCGGCCCTTATGCAGTTTGCGGAATTTTGTACGCTTTGGTTGAAGCATGTCTATCCCTCCCTAGCGACGCGTCGCCGCACCGCGCGGTGCAGGACCATCCTGAAGCTCTTGCGCTTTGCGATCACGCGCCTGGGGGTCATGTTCCATGATATCCCCTTTGTAGATCCAGACTTTGATTCCAATGATTCCATAAGGCGTTGAGGCCTCTACATTGGCGTAATCAATGTCTGCACGCAGTGTATGCAAAGGCACGCGGCCTTCGTGCGTCCATTCGGTCCGCGCAATCTCTGCACCGCCAAGACGGCCAGACACGTTCACACGGATGCCCAAGGCCCCCATGCGCATTGCGTTTTGAATGGCCCGCTTCATCGCACGGCGGAAAGACACGCGGCGCTCAAGCTGCTGTGCGATGCTTTCACCCACCAATTGCGCGTCAAGTTCTGGCTTGCGTACTTCAACGATGTTGAGGTGCAGTTCAGATTCCGTGATCGCTGCCAATTTTTTGCGCAGTGTTTCGATATCAGCACCTTTTTTCCCGATGATCACACCGGGGCGTGCTGTGTGAATGGTCACACGGCATTTTTTGTGCGGGCGTTCAATGATCACACGAGCCACACCAGATTGCGCACATTCTTTGCGGATAAAATCGCGCATGCGCAGATCTTCCAGCAACAGATCACCGTAATCTTTGGAGGCTGCGAACCAGCGGCTGTCCCAAGTCCGGTTTACCTGAAGGCGCATGCCAATTGGATTTACCTTTTGTCCCATTAGGCTTGCTCCTCTACTTGACGCACTTTGATTGTCAGTTCTGAAAATGGTTTCAGAATGCGACCAAAACGGCCACGGGCACGCGGACGACCACGTTTTAGCGTGAGATTTTTACCAACATAGGCTTCTGCCACAATCAGTTCATCCACATCAAGGTTATGGTTGTTTTCAGCATTCGCAATCGCGGATTGCAAGCATTTGCGCACATCGATCGCGATCCGTTTTTTAGAAAAGGTCAAATCGTTCAGAGCACGATCAACTTTTTTGCCACGGATCATTGCGGCAACCAGATTAAGTTTCTGCGGGGAGGTACGAAGCATGCGCAGTTTTGCCATCGCTTCATTCTCTGCCACGCGGCGGGGATTTTTATCTTTACCCATGGCTTATTTCCGCTTTGCTTTTTTGTCAGCACCATGACCGTAGTAGGTGCGGGTTGGAGAATATTCCCCGAACTTCTGGCCAATCATATCTTCGCTGATCATAACAGGGATATGCTTTTTGCCATTGTAAACGCCAAACGTCAGTCCGACGAATTGGGGAAGGATCGTAGAACGACGAGACCAGATTTTGATCACCTCGTTGCGCCCACTTTCGCGCGCCGCCTCGGCTTTCTTCAGCACATAGGCGTCGACGAACGGGCCTTTCCATACAGAGCGACTCATGGATTAACGCCCCTTCTTCTTGGCGTGACGCGAGCGGATGATCAGCTTTTGTGACGCTTTGTTTTTGTTACGGGTCCGTTTTCCTTTGGTTGGCTTACCCCAAGGTGTCACAGGGTGACGTCCACCAGAGGTGCGGCCCTCACCACCACCATGTGGGTGATCGATTGGGTTCATCACAACGCCGCGCACAGAGGGGCGAATGCCTTTGTGACGGTTGCGACCGGCCTTACCAAGGTTTTGGTTTGAATTATCTGGGTTGGACACGGCGCCGACAGTTGCCATGCATTCCTGACGCACCATACGCACTTCACCTGAACTCAGACGCAACTGCGCATATCCGCCATCACGACCGATAAATTGGGCATAAGTGCCCGCAGCGCGTGCAATCTGTCCACCTTTTCCGGCTTTCAGTTCGATGTTGTGCACAATGGTCCCGATCGGCATGCCAGAAAATGGCATCGCGTTTCCGGGTTTAATATCTGCTTTTTGACCCGAAATCACGCTATCACCCACGCGAAGGCGCTGTGGTGCGATGATATAGGCCTGCTCTCCGTCCTCATATTTCACAAGGGCGATAAAGGCTGACCGGTTGGGGTCATATTCGATCCGCTCCACAGTTGCAGCGATATCGAATTTGTTTCTTCTGAAATCAACGATCCGGTAAAGGCGTTTTGCCCCACCACCGCGACGGCGTGATGTAATCCGTCCGGTATTGTTCCGGCCGCCCGATTTTGTCAAACCCTCAGTCAGGGATTTGACAGGACGTCCTTTCCAAAGCTCCGAACGGTCGATCAGCACCAGCCCGCGCTGGCCCGGCGTCGTTGGCTTATACGACTTGAGTGCCATGCTTTCTGTCTTCCGTTAGCAAACGGACGGTCCTCCGCCCTATGTGATATCCCTCTTTTGAGGAACAGATGGGGGCGGATAACAGACGCTCTGAGAAAGATCAAGGGCTGAGTAAAGGAAATCTGACCTTACCCGAATTAAGCAAAAGACAACAGACGCTTGGCATTGGAGTTTATTAAAAGACTTTATCAATGGCTCGCTTTGGGCGCAGGTTTGAATGATTGTATTTGGAGCCGCTTAAGCGGCTTGATAAACGTTTAACACAACACGCCCATAAGCCAAACAGTCACACGTGGCAAAGCGCTCCATGCCCGACCCCAAAGAACGCGGAAATAAAAAACCCCGCTCTTTGGCGGGGTTTCTTTCGTTTCATACTGTATTCAATCAGAGACCGGTGGTCACATCGATTGAATTGCCCTCTTCTAGCGTCACATAGGCTTTTTTCACGTCTTTGCGTGTGCCTTTGATCCCGCGGAAGCGTTTGGTCTTGCCTTTGGTAATGACCGTATTGACCGCCTTGACCTTGACACCAAAGAGCGCTTCGACCGCCTCTTTGATCTGAGGTTTATTGCTGTCATGGGCAACTTCAAACACAATCGCACCATTTTCAGAGGCAAGCGTTGCCTTTTCGGTGATGATCGGTTTGCGGATCACGTCGTAATGTTCAGGTTTCACACTCATTTTAAGCGCGCCTCCAATGCTTCGACGCCCGCCTTTGTAATCACAAGCGTATCGCGTTTCAGAATATCAAAGACATTCGCCCCAACAGAAGGAAGAACATCAAGGCCTTCAATATTGCGCGCTGCGCGTGCAAAGCCTTCGTTCACAGAAGCACCATCAATGACCAGCGCGCGCTTCCAACCCAAGTTTTTGACCTGCTTGGCCAAAGCTGACGTTTTTCCGTCTGTTTCCGCATTTTCGATAATCACCAAAGACCCGGATTTTGCCATCGCAGAAAGCGCCAGCTTGAGACCCAGTTTACGCACTTTTTTAGGCAGCTCATGTCCATGGCTGCGCGGCGTTGGGCCTTTGTAGATGCCGCCTTTACGGAAAATCGGTGCATTGCGGTCACCGTGACGCGCGCCACCCGTTCCTTTTTGGCGATAAATCTTCTTCGTCGAATAGCTCGTTTCACGGCGGGTTTTCACTTTATGTGTGCCTGCCTGCGCATTGTTGCGCTGCCAGCGCACCACGCGGTGAAGAATATCCGCACGTGGTTCCAGACCGAACACATCATCGCCAAGCTCAAGGCTTCCGGCGCTGCTGCCGTCGAGATTGATCACATCAAGTTTCATGCTTCATCCCCTTCCGCAGCGGCGGGTGCGTCCTGCACAGGTGCCTCAGTTGAACGTAGTGCCGCAGGCATAGGCGCATCGCCGTGACGTGGTTTTTTTGCCGCGTCCTTCACTGTGACCCAGCCACCTTTTGATCCGGGCACAGCGCCTTTGATCATGATCAAGCCACGATCCGCGTCGGTTTTCACCACCTGCAGGTTTTGAGTTGTCACGCGCACAGCACCCATATGACCGGCCATTTTCTTGCCTTTAAAGACTTTTCCGGGGCCTTGACACTGACCTGTTGAGCCGTGAGAGCGGTGGCTGATAGACACACCGTGAGAGGCGCGCAAACCGCCAAAGTTATGCCGCTTCATTGCACCGGCAAACCCTTTACCAATCGACGTGCCAGATACGTCTACGTACTGACCCTCGATGTAATGGTCTGCAGTAATCTCAGAACCTACCTCGATCAGATTCTCGGGCGCTACGCGAAACTCGGCGACTTTACGCTTGGGTTCCACTTTGGCCGCAGCGAATTGACCGCGCAACGGTTTAGAAACGTTTTTGGCTTTAATCGATCCGGTGCCCAGCTGAACCGCTGTGTACCCATGCGCATCAACTGTGCGCTGAGCGACAACCTGAAGATTATCCATTTGAAGGACGGTC
>Ga0075480_10001520_pt1 | contig 14721 bp, 7 predicted proteins | sample DEB08_DNA_7_FD_81590 | JGI IMG/M metagenome (GOLD analysis project Ga0075480, IMG submission 81590) | Aqueous microbial communities from the Delaware River and Bay under freshwater to marine salinity gradient to study organic matter... | ecosystem: Environmental > Aquatic > Marine > Coastal ... | reverse complement strand
TAATATTGTATAAAAAGGAAAAACGGCTCTGAATGTATCCCAAAAACCATTATCTGTATACAAAGGCCCATCTAAGACTTTTCCATTGTATGGACTGTAATGACTTTGTTTACCATCTTCATTATATTCATGGAATTGTCTGGGGAACAATATGGTTCTGTAGAAGCTTGAATAAAATTTAGTTTTATTTGAAATTCCGTACGGAGTATTTTCTGTTTCGACCTTTATTTTTGATAATTCATCATTCCATGATTTACGACCCTCTGCCAGAATTTCATTAAAGCTTTTATTTTCAGGCAATTCTCTTCTTAGATTTACCCATGCTTGCTCGTGACTTATAAATGAAGATGACACTCTCACCTCAATTATATCAATAAACTCCTGTGTTTTAACCTGAGGATAGCTTGATATTTCTTTTTTTTCGGTGTTAAATGAAACATAAGCTCCAACATGTTTTCCCTTTAGTTGATTTTTTGAAATAATATTGCCTTTTCCATCCCATACACCAGATTTTTTAAAGGGTCTATCAAATTCGATTACAAAATAGTTAGCAAAGTTCTCAGGAACTCCTCCGGAATTATTTTTTGCAATACCTATTATTTTATTTTCATTAGGAATTACTTTTATTTCAGAATTTTTAAAAAATGCATCAATGATAATATTAGCATCTGCAGTTTTTGGAAAATGAAACCTAAAAAACGAAGATCTTTCGGTTACTGTAAATTCAACTTTTGTATTTATTTCATCTAAAATGACTGAATAATAATGTGGCTCAACAATTTCATTATCATGGTTAAATCTTGTTTTTCTTTGATCTTCAAGAACAGATAACTTTCCAATTGAAGGCATTAGTGAAAATGCTGCATAATCATTTATCCATGGGCTTGGTTGATGAGTTTGCTTAAATCCAACTAGATGCTCTGCTTTATAAGTGTACCCCCATCCATCACCCATTTTTCCTGTTTGAGGTGTCCAAAAATTCATTCCCCATGGCCTTGCAATTGCAGGGTAGGTATTCCCATTAGAAAGTTCAAATGAGGTGTCCGTACCTATTAGCGGATTTACATATTTGACATAATCTTCATTTGCTTTAACTATTTTAGAATTAAAAAAAATAAAAAATAACGAATATAAAACGACAGCTTTTTTCATTTTTAATAAACTATAGATTTAGGTCTATACTTTTTTTCTGCACCAAAATTTTTATTTGGATTCGGCCCCATAACAAATTCTAACTCTCCTCCCTCTAAAATTTGTTTATGAGTGATATACGAATATTTATAATCTTCTCCATTTAGCGAAACAGATTGAATATATATATTTTTATCACTATTATTTTTAGCAGAAATTTTAAATTTATTCTGACCTGGAATATTTAAAGTAACTTCATCAAAAAGGGGTGATCCAAATACATATGCTCCGTTAGACGGGTTTACAGGATAGAATCCCATTGAGGATAATATATACCATGCAGACATTTGTCCGCAATCCTCATTACCAGAAAGACCGTCTGGTTCATCGGTATATAATTCATTATTTATATATCTAACTTTATCAGCAATTTTATAATGCTCGCCAGAATACGCATACATGTAAGTAGTATGATGACTTGGTTCATTACCATGAGCATATTGACCTATTAAACCTGTAATATCCATTGAAGCTTCTTCTCCCAATTCAGAAGACATACTAAACAATTCATCTAATTTTTTATTGAATGCTTCATCTCCACCTAATAATTCGATTAGACCTTCAGGATCTTGCGGAACCAACCATAAATATTGCCATGCATTTCCTTCACAATAATCGTTTACCCGATGCTCAGCCGAAATCGGATTAAACGGAGTCCTCCAAGAACCATCAGAAAGCTTCCCTCTCATAAATCGAGTTTCAGGATCGAAGTACTGTTTATACGCTTTAGATCTATTAATAAAATATTCATAATCTTCCTGCTTACCAAGTTTCTTTGCTAGTTGTGCAATTCCCCAGTCACCTATGGCATATTCCATGCTACTCGCTACAGATTCAACCATAAAATCGGCGGGGATATATCCTCTTTCCATTAAATCTTTAACTCCTGGCTCAAAATCTCCCGTAGCACTAACTTTAGCTGCTTCAAAAACTTTTTCAAGATCTATGTTGTCAAAACCTTTTAATGCAGCATCAATCACAACAGGAATACCGCTATAACCAGGCATTGTGTTTGTTTCATTTCCGCGAAGATGCCACACAGGAAGTTTTCCTTGGTGTTCGTAAATTTTAATCATTGAATTAACAAAATCACTAACTCTTTCCGGATGAGTTATGGTATACATCGGATGAGCGGCTCTATAGGTATCCCAAAGTGAAAATAGTGTGTAATTTGTAAATGTAGAATCTTTATAAACAATCTTATCTGTACCTCTGTATTCACCATTCAAATCATGATAAAGATTTGGTGCAATCATAGTGTGATACATTGCTGTATAGAAAACCCTTTTCTTTTTTTTATCCTTTGTTTTAATTTTAATTTTAGCCAATTCATTTTCCCATTTCTCTTCAGCATTTTTCTTAACTCGGGCAAAATCCCAATCTGGTAATTCAATCATCATATTTTCTAAGGCATTTTTAGAGCTTACAGTTGAAATACCCATTTTAACCATAATTTTTTCATCTTTTTCCGTAGAAAATTCTAAGAATCCTTTAACGTAATCTCCTTTTCTCTCTGTGCCTTTAAATTTTTTATGTCTGTCATAAACAATAAAATCAGAAACAGGTTTAGAAATTATAAGACTAAAATATTCTCTTTGATCTCTAGCCCATCCTGTTGAAAATCTATGTCCTTCAAAAAGCGTATCATTAACCTTTTTAATATAAGTTTCAGTAGGTCTATCAGCACTTCCTTCACCTAAATCTATAATTACTCTAGATTTTTCAGACTTAGGAAAAATATAATTATGTAGACCAACTCTTTCAGTTGCTGTCAATTCAACATCTATATCATATCTTTCCAAGTGAACTTTATAATATCCAGCACTTGCAAATTCCTTATCTTTTCTATAGAGTGATGAATAGCCTGCCATGTGGTTATCTTGTGTTCCGGCTCCAGTTTTTAATTCTCCTGTTGCTGGCATTATCGTTAACTCTCCTAGATCTGACATTCCTGTTCCACTAACATTTATGTGACAAAAACCCTTAACTATACTATCAGTATGGTGATAAGATGATGACCAATCCCAACCTTTATTAAAATTTGTTGGACCTACTTGTACTCCACCAAATGGGACATTTGCTCCGACAAATACATGACCGTGACCTCCAGATCCGATAAATGGATCAACATAATTAATTAGTTTTTCATTGCTTTTAAAAAATGCTGCACATGAGATAAAAACAATTGCAAATATTAGATAGATAATTTTTTTCATTTTTTTCATTTTTAGTTGTAACTGGGTGGTTTTATTTTGTTTAAATCATATAAACTCTTGTCAGTGACATCGAATTTTATAGTACCTCCTTGCTTAATTTTATCCCACCACATCCATGTTGAATTCTGTTCAATTTCATTAAATCTTAATGAATTTATAAAATAGTTTTTAGATTTATTTTTTCTAATTTCTAAAATTTTGTTTTCAGGAAGTTTAATTTTGATTAATTCAAACTGAGGAATATTAACTGAAAATCCCCCAACCCCAGGAATCATTGGGTATAATCCTACTGATGCAAAAACATACCAGGCCCCCATTGTTCCTAAATCATCATTCCCTGGAAGTCCATCTTCATTGCTACTATACATTTCATTCAATATTCTTTCAATTGTTTTTGATGTTTTTTCTGATCTATTAATCCAATTATATACCCAAGGTACTTGGAAATCTGGCTCATTTCCTGAAGCAAACCAGTCTTCTTCATACTCAGCATCTAGTTTTACAAATAATGAATCTAGTCTTTTTTCAGCAAATCTAGGGCCTCCAATTGTATCGATTAATGTATTTAAATTGTGTGGAACCATCCAGAAATAGTTTTTATATGTACCTTCCCTCCAATCATGTGTTTTATCTTTCCATACACCGTTTGGAAATCTTGAGTTTAACCATTTTGTTTTGGCATTATAGTTATTTTTCCAGTTTTGAGATCTTTTTTTAAAATACTTATAGTCAATTTCATTCGACAATGCATTTAATGCAAATTGTGCAATAGCAAAATCGGCAGACGCGTACTCAAGAGACATTGAAGCAAAGGTGTGTCCGTGATTAATATATTCTTCTAGGTAGGGTCGAATCTCTTGCTTTTGAGAATACAATCTTGGAATTAGTGCTCCTTTTCTCATGTGATGATAGGCCTTCTCAATATCAAAATCATTGCCTCCAAATGCATATGAGTTAGAAATTAAAATTGGAGTTGGATCTCCTTGCATTATTCCTGTTTCTATATTTGCTAGTATCCACCTACCATAACCACCTGCTTGGTCTGCAAAATCAACTAAAGATTGCATCATATCACTACTCTTTTTTGGAAATAGCATGGCTAAAAGTTGTCCTTGTGTTCTGTATGTATCCCATACGCTAAACGAACTATATTGTTCACGTCCTTCCTTTACTTTATGAACTTTGAAATCAGCACCCATGTATTCTCCATTAACATCACTGACAATATTTGGATGAATTAATGAATGATAAAAATGAGTATAAAATTGTTTTAGTTTGTCTTTATTTTCTGACTCAACCCTAATCTTAGAAAGGTATTCATTCCATACTTTTGAGGTTTGATTTTTATAACTTTCAAAGTTGTCGTATTTATTTTCATTTTTTAAATTTTCCTTCGCATTTTCAATCGAAACAAATGATATAGCTATCCTATAGTTAACCTCGTTAACATCTTCTGTTTTAAAAGTAAAATAGGCTCCACTATTTTTTCCTTTACTAGTTTTATTTTTTGAAATATTGTTTCCTTTCCAGGTACCGTTAAGTTGTGATGGTCTATCAAATTCAGCCGCAAAATAAATTTTATAATCAGTTTCAGTTCCACAAAAATCTCCACCTCTTGTAAATCCTTCAAGGCTATTATTGGAAGTAATTTTCACAAAAGCCTCCTTGATTTTATCACTAGATGAAGAATTTATACCTGAACCAATTATTAATGTACCATATTCTAAATTGTTAAAGCTAAACTTACTAACTCCTGATCTTTTGGTTGTAGTTAATTCAACATCAATATTTTCATTCATTTTCAATGAAAGAAAACCTGCTTGTGCTGTTTTAATCTCTTTAAATTTTTCAAATGAATTCATGTCATTTGGAGATGCACTAATGATTCCTTTAATAGGTAGTATTGGAAAATTGCCCATATTTGAACACCCAGCTCCGTTTAACTGAGTGATAACAAAACCCTTTTGAGCTGAAAAAAAAGTAGGAGTAAATTGAACCATCCCAAAAGGGTATGTTGCACCAATAAAATTATATCCACAAGCTAATCCTTCACCCTTTGAGCCGATTTTCGTATCCACATAGGAAGAATATTCTTGAGCAAAATTAATGCTAGAGAAAATTAAAAAAATTAGAAGAATTATATTTTTTTTTGAATACTGCATATTCTAATCAATTGGAAACACTCCATAACCTAAAAACCCGATTTCAACAAATTGACAAGCGCTTCCCCCAACGGTATTTGTATATCTAATTCTCAAAAATCTAGATAATGCATTATTACTTAAATCAAATTCAATACTACTGCTATTTTCACCATCGATAGACTGAGTATGAATCAGTATCCATCCGGCATTTATTAATGATTCAGTTTGAACAGGTGTAGAAGTAACCTGATTGCCTGAGCTCTCAAAAACAGGGTAAGTCTCAGCATTTTCGAGGTCAGGTCTCATCCAAATTTCAATTTCCTCAGGTGTATTTCCAGAAAAACTCCATGTAGGTCTAAAGTCCATTTTAACTTTTGCCAAGTATGTTGAAACACCTAAATCAATTGTTAAGAATCCTGGGATAGAATTTTCGCCAGAATGATAGCCATAGATATCCCCAGAGTAGAATGAATTATTATCAAACAGATAATTCTGAGGTTGTGCACCATAAAATGTTCCAGGATTATCACTGGGTAAATTAATTATTGAAAACTGGGATTTGTTTAAGTCTACAGGTTCAATATTTTCCCCATAAAATTTAAGTTCAGTGTATTTTACCCCTTGATTTCCAACTGTTGATACAGTTCTTAATCTTATAAATCTTTTAGGAGATGAACTATTAGGAATAATAATACTCGAAATATTTGTCTCATTACCAGACACCTCTTCCTCTTTTAGTAATACCCATCCTGCATTTATAAAATCAACTTCACTACTCGAATTAGTTTCAGCAAAATCTATATTGTCTCTACCCCATATTTGAATTAATGTCGGGTTATATGTCGGGTCAATATTAGGATCTATTGTAATTAAATCAACTCTCCTTAAGTCAGTTTTTACACCAAGATCAACAGTAAAATGACTTGGTAGACTATTAGGCCCCGAGTTATAAGTATAGGTGTCATCTCCATTCCAATCCGTAATATCATCAAATAAATATTGAGAAGGTAAAGCATTGTTAAATGTACCGGGATTATCACTTGGCATATTAACAATTCTAAAATAATCCTTATTCAGTAACGAATATGGTAATTCGGGAAGAGTATAATTTAACGGATTTAACGCTATTGAGTCTATACCATCTAAACCTGACTGTATTACAGATGTTGTAGTTAAGTTTCCGTTCGATTTATATTGAAAAAGTTTTTTTCTGCTTTCTTCAAAAAATATTGTGTCACTGGTTATTTCATCAAATTCGTTTTCATAATCGATTAAAGTAAAAATTACATTTTCGGATTGTGCATTACCAAAGAAATTTGCATATGTTCCATCATCTTCAAAGCTAAAATCAATTATTTCTCTTGGATCTTGATCAGAAACAAAGATATCGCCAACAGCACTCCCCGCTACAATTTGAGAAACAGATAGATTACCAAGATCATCTTGGGTTGTAACGGAGAACTCGTAAGATCTTTCATCAAGGTTGGGTAAAATCATACTATAAATTCCATCATTAATATCTTCATTAATAATATCATATATTTCGAGCTCATCATCATATTCAATTATAATTTTTGTTGAGTTTCCAAGAAATTGCGTTTGACCTTCTAGCTGAGCCCTATAATATCCGGGTCTTATTTTTAGAGTATCAAGTTTTCCTGCATAAACCTGTTCTCCCTGCAAATAATCTTCATGAATGGAATCCATGTCTCCACATGAAAACACAATCAAAGAAATTATAGACAGAATTATTAATGTATGTGAATAAATTTTTTTCATATTCTAATTTATTACACTTCCCCAAAATGAAAGCTCTCCAATTACTGTTACCATTTGATTATTCCATGACTCGACATTCACAAATCTTATATACCTAATATTATACTGTCTAGCATCATAACCAAAAACAAAATCTTCTCCGTTGTCTTGATACTCATAATCTTCAGCAGTATTTGACCCAGGGGGTAAACCAGACGGTTTAAAAGATTCAAAATCACCCATATAAATCCATCCATCACCAGGATCATCAGGGTCATAAATTGGAAGCCCGTCTAAATTTTCTCTTCCATATATTTTAAATCTTTTGGGGTTGCCGTGTTTGTATAATTCAGAACCACCTCTTTGGTATAGTTTAAACCTGTTTAATTTTGCTGTTTGGCCTAAATCAAGCGTCAATTGATGCGGTAAAGGTAAAAAGTTTGTATGTCCACAATTCCATTGGTTACTCCAATATCCGTCCCAAATTTGATTGGCTGTGAAACCGTATTCGCTAAAGCTTTCATCTCCAGGCATAGATTCAATTGCCCAGTAAGCTTTGTCTAAAAATATATCTTCAAGGGGGGTTATTTCAAAACTCCTGGTTGTTGTTTGATTACCCCACCTATCTTCAACATATATAACAAATGTTGTAGGCACAGGATCATAACCTCTAAAACTGTAGGAACTATTTGCTTGACTTGTATAGAATGATTCTCTAAACACTAAATTTCCGTTTTCGTCTAAAGTTGACATATTTAGTGACACATCTGCTCGGGTAGGGTTTAAATAAGAAATATTAATACCTCCAAAATCCTGATTTCCTTCCATTGAATTTAAAATTGCGTGGATCGGTGCTTCAAGAGGAGAAATATTAACAACAGTTGGTATTGATTCATTTTCCCCACGATCAACAGCGATCACCTCAACTGGGTATGTGCCTTGTTCTGCAAATCCTACAATACTAAGTGAATCAATTACCGCTGAAACAATTACTTCTCGATCTATTTGGTTTTCATCTTCATATGCAGCCTTTACGTATAAAAGGTCTTCATCTGATGGTGGAGTGAAGTATATAGCTGCTCCTCCTGCAGTATTGACAACTTCGTTAACTATAACTTTTCCAGGAGCAATATTATCACTTCCGTATGGCCCGTGATCTGAATCATCAACACAGGCTACAATACAAATAATCAATAACGGTACTAAAATTTTTTTACTAAACATTTTTTATTTTTTGTGTTTTACCAACCAGGGTTTTGAATTAAATTAGGATTTCTTAATAGTTCATTTTGACTAATAGGCCATAGATAATCTTTTTTCAAAAAATTTCGATAATATATATTTTCAACTTCATAAAAACCTTCAACGTCAGGTCTGAATATATTCCATCCTCTTATTGGTTTACTAAAATATTCTTCTGCTAACTTCCACCTTCTAAGGTCCCAGTACCTATAGCCTTCTAAAGCAAGCTCAATCATCCTTTCATTTTGAATAATTTCTCTCATACCCTCTTTAGAACTAGGCTTTCCTGGATTATTGGAATATTGAGCCCAAGTATTTGTTAAATCTCCTTCTAAATCTAATCCTGCATTATGTCTGACAGCCTGAATATATTCATAAACTTCAGAATCCGGAGCATCTTTTATTTCATTTAATGCTTCAGCATAATTTAAATATAAATCTGCCATTCTTATAATAGGAAAGGAGTATCCTTTAATAGTAGACCCTTGCAATGAGATAATATTTTCATAGTGAACAAGTTTTTTGGCAAAATATCCAGTAATTGAATAAATCTCAAAACCATTTTTACCAGAGGGGGCACCGGCTTTTGCATTCAAGTACGGAATTTGTTCAATATTAGGAGTTTCCAAGGAGAACCATTTACCACCGTCAAAACCTATAGTTGCATAGAATCTCGGTTCTCTGTCCAAATGAAGTTTGGCAGTACTGTAATCATTTTCAATATAATATTTATGAAATTCGTCATTTTCATTTGTCGAAGTTACATTAAACCTATTATCATAATCCCAGCTTATGTCTTCATTAATTGGAACGCCATTTTTTGTATAAAATGACTCAACCATATTTAGTGTTGGTGCATGTGATTTCTTCGTGTAATTAAATAGCGCCTGATGATCGGCAGTCCATCTTGGCTGACTCCATTGTTGTAAATCTCCAGTCCATGCAGGCTCAAACGCCCAAACAATCCCTCTATTAAATGGGTCTGTAATTCCTGCCCTATGCGTTAATTCTTGTCTGACAGTATTATTTATATCGCCGTTAATAGGCACTTGATCTTCAAATTGATATAAGGAATGACCATTATTATGAGCTTCAGTTATTGCATCAAATAAAGCATCTTTAGCAAGAACCCATTTATTTTCATCATAAACTTGGTTCACTAAATAATTACCCTCTGAATCCACTAATTCATTCATGTCGGTATTACCGTTAAATAATGGGCTGGCAGCCAGGACTAATGCTTTTGCTTTAATTGCTTTTGCGGCAGGTAATGTAATTCTACCTTGCTCAGTATAAATATAATTGATAATTCCAGGTAAAGCTTCACTTGCTATAACTTCGTCAATAAGCTCAACAATATAATCTACAACATCATCAACAGAATTTCTTGGGACCTGAGATTCTTCTAATGATGCACCAACATATAAATTATCTCTTATAATTGGAATTGGACCATACATTCTTAAAAGCCAAAAATGATAAAAAGCTTTTAAAACTTTTACCTCCGCCAACCATCTTTGTCTTTCCTCTTCTTCTAATCCTGGAACTGAAACAAGATTTTCTAAAAAAATATTACAATCTCTCAGACCTACAAACAAACTGTGGGGAGCGCCTCTTCCACCTTCCCAATAGTTTAAATACGGAGAAGAAGAATTTTGAAGTCCTTTTGCCACTCTAAAACTTGTTTCATTATTCATGTAAAAATCATTTTCAGCATAATACCACACTTCATCTCCAGCTAGTAAAGAAAAATTTTGCTCAACATGTGCATGTTCTGGGATATATGTATAACATGTTGATAGAAATCTCTCCGCTGTAGCTCGGTTGTTAAAAGCCAAGTCAATTGTTGCTATATTATCAGGTACAACATTCAAAAAATCTTTTTCACATGAGGATACCCCAAAAATTAAAATCATTAAAAAATATTTTTTATAATTCATTTTAAAAATTCATATTTAGTCCTAAATTAATTCCTCTTTGGATCGGATAGCCTAGTCCATTTCCACCCATTTCCACATCCCAAATTTTAAATTTGCTGAACGTAAGTAAATTTGTTCCGCTTATATAAATTCTTAATGCTTCTAATTTGAATTTTTCAAAACTTTCAGGGTTTATTGAATATCCAAACTCCATTGATTTTAATCTCAAAAATCCACCATCTCTAAGCCACCAAGTACTATTTCTGTTATTGTTGTCTATTAGCTGATCCGACAATCTTGGCCATGCAGCATATAAATCTCTATCATTTTCTGACCAATGATCGTCAGCCCATGCTGTCAACAATGCATTGTTTCCAATTGCACCACCCGCAGTATCGATAAACGGAGAAGTCCTATAAGCATCTATAAAAAATGACGACCTTGCAGAGCCTTGAAAGAAAAAGGAAAAATCAAAGTTTTTATAACTGCTTGATATACCAAATCCATAAATAATTTCTGGCGTAGTTGGATATCCTATTGGCACCTCATCATTTATATCTATTATTCCATCATTATTAATATCCTTGTATTTAATATCACCAGGCATATATTCTCCAAAAGTTTGCAATGGGGAATTTGCAATATCAGCCTCATCAATGAATAATCTTTCTGCTATATAACCAAATGGTTGAGATAGATTTAATCCAATTCTAGATCTCCATGGAAGCCCTGCAGAGACAAAATCTAATTCATCATAAACTTCATATTTACTTGTTGCATAAGAAAAATTAGCTCTTGCTGAAATAAAAAAATCATTTCTAAAATCTTCTTTATAATCAATTGTAAACTCAAAACCTTTTGAAGATGCTTCTCCAACATTTGCTCTAATGGGCGCCTGAAGCCCTAAGGTTGAAGGTGTTTGTGCTCTATCCATTAAAATATTTGATCTGTACTCAGTGAAATAATCAGCCTGTAAGTCAATTTTACCAAACAAGCCTAGTTCAAACCCAAGATTCATCATTCTTGCTTTTTCCCAAGTAATTTGATCATTTGCGTACCTATCTATACTTACTCCATTTATCCAATTACTAAACTCCTGACCAAACATTGATCCCATCGATCCATCGTTAAGATTAACTTGTGATATATAAAAGAATCTATCGGATGCGCTACCAATTTGATCGTTTCCAACTAACCCATAAGTTCCTTTCAACTTCAGTTTAGTGATACTGTTTTCAAATCGGTCCATAAAATCTTCATTAGACAAATACCATCCAAATCCAAAAGATGGGAAGAATCCAAATCTTTCGCTTTTAGCAAATCTTTCAGATCCATTTAATCCAAAATTAAACTCAGCAAAATATTTACTGTCAAAAGCATAAGTGAACCTTCCAGATAATCCAAGATTTCTGTACGGTAGAGATGTTTGTAGATTACCATTATTTGCATATTTTAATTCTCTAATAATACCAACTAACATCCCTGAAACATTGTGCTTATCATTAAGTATTCTGTTGTAGTTTAGTGAGCCTTCAAAATAAACAGAATTTGAAATTGTTTTTGCCCCTTCATTATACGCTAAATACTCTGTTCCTTGATTAGGGTTTAATGCAATTAAGGAATATATATCACTTTGAAAATCATAGTTAGCTAGTGTGTAATAGAAAGGGTTGTATTTTCTTTCTAAATTGTAAAACGAGTATCTGGAAGTATTAATCAATGCCCTTGCTTTTAGACCTTTAGTTAAAAAATCTAAATTTTGTTTTACTTCTACAGTAGCTAAAACATTGTTGTAGCTTTCATCTTTATATCCTCTAACCATATTTGCATAAGGATTTAAATAATCTCCGAACTGACCATAATTACCAAACAATATATGTGTAGTGTTAAAATAATTAGCATCTGGGTAATAATATTTTGGATATAACACAGGGTTTGTTTGCATGGCTTGTTTATAAATTTCTTCACCACCATTAAGAGGGCCATTATAATCATCAAAGTTTCCGTTAAATCTTACTGCAACTTCTGTGGTAGGAGTTAAATTGATATTGACATTAGATCTTAAAGAAATCCTGTTAAAATTAATATTATTATTAAAGTTGTTTTGAGGTTCAATTTTGAGATTACCATTGTCAGTATTCACAGTTGCAGCCAAGTAATATCTAGCGATTTTCCCACCACCACTAACATTAAAATTAAATCTACTGTTCAACGTATAGTCTTCTAATAATTCATTAAACCAATCAACTGTTGGATAAGCCATTCTGTTTCTATTAGGATCTTGAGAAATCAGTATTTTTTCAAGTGAATAAATTCTACCACCCAGAGGGTTTCTTGTTGCCAATGCTTCATTGTGTAAGATCATGTAAGTGATTGGATCGGCAATCGAAACTTTTTTTGTCGCAGCAGAATATGCTTTCTCATATCTAACATTCAACTTAACTTTACCTTGCTTACCTTCCTTAGTTGTAACCATGATAACACCATTAGCACCTCTTGCACCATACAATGCAGTTGCGGTAGCGTCCTTCATAATTGAAAAACTAGCGATATCGTCTGGCTGTAGTCTAGCTAAATCAGTTGAAGTGGTTTCAATGCCATCAATAAGGATTAATGGGGATCTAGCGTAACCAAAAGTACTAACACCTCTAATAAAAAATTCAGCATTATCTCTACCAGGCTCACCACTTCTCTGATATGAAATTAATCCAGCAACCCTTCCGGCTAATGATGTAGTAAGATTACTGGAGGGTATTCTAAGCTCAGTTGGATCAACAGATGTTACTGCTGCTATTACACTTTCTTTTCTTTGCTCTCCATAGGCAACAACTGTTACTTCTTCTAGCCCAAATAAATCTTCTTCTAAAACTATATTTAAATTCGTTTGACCTTCTAAATTTATTTCCTGAGTGATAAAACCTACATATGAAACTATAAGTGTAGTGTTTGAATTCGCTTTTATTATGAAATTTCCGTCAAAATCGGTTACAGCACCGTTATACGAATCAGTATCTTCGACGATATTAACCCCTGGAATTGGGGATCCGCTTTTATCTGTAATTGTACCAGTGATAATTTCACTCTGCCCAAGTGTATTCTGGAAAAACCCAAAAAAAATTATTAATGAAATCTTAAATATTACTCTCATAATCAATTTTGAATTTTTTAAAAAAAAAAGCCTTTTTTTATTAATTCGTTAATAATTAAATTAAAATATAAATAAATAATAAGTTTTAGAGTAAAAAATTAAAAAAATCGTCAGACATTACAATTTCTTACTAAAACGTTTGCGTAACCAATTTATTTCATTAATTTGAAGAATCAAACTAATTAAAATTAAAATTATGAACAAAACTACATTAATTCTTCTCTTTGTTTTTTTCTTCTCTTTTTCTTCATATGGACAGCTTTCTGTTGGAGAAAATGGAAGTATTGAAGTTAAAGCAGGAGCAACTTTAGATGTAGCAGGTTTGGAGATAACCCCAATCAGTGACTATAATGTTAGCGCTGGGGTTACTATTCAAAAATCTAATACATCTATCGTTTTGCCAAACGGCGACAGTATGACAAGGTCATATTACATGGATCAGATGCTTGATAATTTAAGTGCCACATTGGTATATAATTATGAAGACGATGACATGAACGGCATTACACATAATGCAAAAATGGTAGTTGTTGATGATTCTGGAAACTCGATGGAATACGAGGATACAGATGAATCTGACTATACGGTTACTTCAGAATTTACTGATCCTATGAATTTTGCAATTGTTACAGCTGGTGATGCAACTTTAAGCATCGAAACTGTTGACGGTGAAATGTTAATCTCTGTTTATCCGAACCCAACATCATCAATATTAAATATAAATTTTGATGGTGAGTTAAAGATGACAGTATTCAACATGTTAGGTCAGCAACTATTAGAAACAAATAATAAACAAATTGATATTTCAGGATTTGATAAAGGAACCTATGTTCTTATCGTCCAAAATCTTGAATCAAACAATTCCACAAACTTTAAAATAATAAAAGAATAAATTAAAATTAATAATCATGAAAAAAACAACTTTACTTTTTGCAATAGTTTTTTCATTCGCTATTGCTAATACTTATGGTCAAGCAGCAGACCAGGATAAAAAGCCTGCCATTGTTTTTGTTGAAAACGGAGAAGGTGGTGTTTTCAACGGAAAAATTTATGCATCTACTGTACGTGGAGCCTCTAGAGGTGGAAATGGAAATTCAAATGAT
>Ga0075480_10001516_pt1 | contig 14738 bp, 6 predicted proteins | sample DEB08_DNA_7_FD_81590 | JGI IMG/M metagenome (GOLD analysis project Ga0075480, IMG submission 81590) | Aqueous microbial communities from the Delaware River and Bay under freshwater to marine salinity gradient to study organic matter... | ecosystem: Environmental > Aquatic > Marine > Coastal ... | reverse complement strand
CCCTTGGTCTGCCCAACATCATACCCGAAAAACACGTTGTATCTGTAGGTGCCATCAGGAGCTTTCTTCACATCAATCTGAAACCCACCAATAGATCCCCTCTTACCCTGCTCAAACCTCTCGCCGAAAGGACTTCGGTCCCACTCTCTTTGAAAAGGTCCATCTTTTCCGATGCCCCCATAGTAAAACGTACCGCTGTCAACAACATCATTTTTTAGGTCGTCAGCAAGTATGTCATTTTCATACTTGGCGTATACATACTCTCCTCTAACCTGAAAAGCCTTTATGCTACCCTGGCCAAGGCCTGACTCCCCAGGAACAGTTTTGTAAAAGGCCGAGTCGTTTCTGACATTCTGAAGAATAGACCCTCTGTTAGGCAGAAGCTCCATCCTTATGAACTGATCAACAAGGGGTTGACTAGGACGTGTGCCTGCAAACTCCTCACGGGCTTTTCTACGCCTTTCTGCTTGACGAGACTCAGGGGATGGTGTGTCTTTCGGAGCCTCTTCAGCTGCTGGGGCTTCCTCGGCAGGTGCCTCTTCAGCTTCCTCAGCCACAGGTGCTTCCTCCGCTGCGGGCGCTTCCTCAGCAGCAGGAGCTTCCTCAGCAGCAGGTGCTTCCTCAGCTAGTGCGTCTTCAGCAGCAGCCTGATCAGCTGGAGCTTCTTCAGCAACAGGGGCGTCTGCAACAACTTCTGTGGCCCTGCCTTCTGATGACTGCCTGAACTTTTCTGCAAGGGCGAACAAGCCCTCCTTGCCAGTAATGATATTCTTCTTAAGACCAGCTGCTTTAAGGACCTTGTTAATCGCCTTGACAATCTTGTCAGCAACAGATGCAAATGCAGTTGGGTTGGCAGCATAGTTTACAAGAACGCTAATGATAGCCTCCTCTTGCTTAACTGCTTCAGTTTGATTCCCGTAATCCTCGTTGCTCTCGGCCAGTATTTTAGACACAAGCTTAGCACCCTTGCTTTTGCCTCTAGCAATTTTTTGCATTTCTGCAAACAGAGCCTGTCTAGATGCAGCATCCTTTCCAATTATAGGAGCTAAAACTAGGTGGCCAAACTCCTCCATCACATCCATGATGTCGGCCTCTGGACTAAGGTGTATCTCGTTGGTCAATGGGTTCAAATAAGCCTTGACCTGACCGTCTACCCCAATAACCTCAAGGTATTTGTTTTGATTCTTGACGCCTTCATTGCTGTTGTTGAACGACTCCATCGTTCTGTGCGCCTTAAGCTTGGCGCCAGCAGTTTTAAGAGCACCACCAAATGCCTTGGTGAGGTTGTTGATCGTTCTAGCATTGCTGATAGATACTTGACCAGCCCCCTCGCCAACCTTCTTGGTGTCCCTCAGATCAAGGGTTTCACCAGCGGCCAAATCAATAGTGGTCGCGTCTTCTTCAACTGCTGATTCAGCCTGTTGTGCAGCCTCTGCTTGCTGAGCAGCTGGAGCTTCAGGCTGTTGTGCAGCTTCGACAGGTGACTGGACCTCCTCTCCTGGTCTCTGAGCCATGTCGTCCATGGTGTTCTCATCGAACATGAGAAGCTGACCCTCCTCTTGCACCTGTTCTGCTGGCGCAGGCTGAGTGGCCTCAGGGACTCTTTTGTGAGAATCAATCTCTGTCTGCTCTACGTTTCTTTCTTTTGCTGGGCGGCTCTTGTTTTCAGAATCAGGCACAACAACTTCAGAAGGCACGCTTGCCTTGAACGCTCTGTCCTCAGCGACCTTCTCTATTTGAGCCTTTCTGGTAAAGAGATCAGTAAGCCTTTCCTTCAGCTCTGCTTTCTCTTCTTTTGTCACCCTGCCACCCTCTACAAACTCACCCTTTCTCAGGGTGGAGCTGATAGATGCAATCTCCTGGTGTATGCCCATAACCTCATCAACCTCTTTTTGGTTGAAGGTGTCGTACATCTGAGCATCTTTCTTCTTGATGATGTCAAACTTCTGCAGAGAGCGCATGTAAGTGTCTCTCAACACTTGCTTTTTCCGAGGGTCTTTTTCTGCCTCATACTTTTTTCTAAGCTCCCCTACAATTTTAGCCTGAGCTCTGCTGTCTTTGAGGTTGGAGCTGTGACTGAGTCTAGACGATGCAACAGAAAGAGCACCTGGTCCAGACGCACCGAGCGCACCCACCACAAAAGCGTCTGCAATAGAATGGAAGTTGATAGACTTGGGGTCCTTGCCATCAACAACATCAGAAGCATTGCTTATCAGCTGCTCTGTAAAGGCCACCATACCCTCTTCAAGGCCCTCAGCACCCAAGTCCTTCAAGAATCCTGTAGAAAGTTTTTTCTTAAGGGCTTCTTGTACCTGCTTCTGGATGGTTTGCTTCATGCCACCAGACACAGACCTAGCAAACGCGGCTTCAGCACCCCTTCCCAGGCCCAGGGTCACCGCATTCATCATGCCCTCAGCCATACCAGAAAGGCTTCCAAAAAACAAAGCCTTGCTTATGGGTGCCTCAGGGTGTGATTCTCTGTACGATTCGTACCCTTGAGGGATGTAAGTAAACAAAGTTGCAGGCACACTTTGAGACATAGAAGAAAGCATCTGTGCCCTCGATGATAGCTGACCTGCTTTAGAAAGTGAAGCAGACATCTTACCTGTAGCACCAACAGTTTTTCCAAGAGCACCCATAGCAAAGAAGTCAGCGGCATAAACCGCTGTCATACCCATCGTCTCAGGTAAGTCGAAGGTAACAAACTTATTGAGCGCAGTCATGTCTCCAGTAAGAGCCTTGCCCAGAGTGTCCATCACACCCAGGCTTTGGTAGTCTTCAGGAATTTCAAGCTCTGTCATACCAGCAATTCTAGATCGCTGGTACTTGCCGTTCATTTGTTTCTTTCTGCCCCTCCAGTACTTGGACATCCTGCTGTCTTCACCTCCGATCAAGTCGGAAACAAAAAGGCCCCTGTCAAAAGCAACGTTTCCAAAAGTATTGAAGACGCCATCGTACATAGACTCAAAAAAGCCGTCGATAGGGTCGTACTCTTCTGCCCTCAACTCTTCAAGCGTTTGATCAACAAACGCACCCTTTTGTCTTAGCTGCTCGTATTCCTCTAATTCAGCTCTGTTTTCGACACCAACAAAAGCAAAGTCTCTTTTGATTCTGGCATCATCTTCTTTCATGCGTTGGAACATGCTCCTTTGCATGAATCCTTCATCCACGTCGCTTTCCTGGTTTACTCTAAAGTCAGAGCCAACCATCTCGTAGATTCCATTCTGAGCTTTGACCGCCTTGCCATGCTCAAGATTTGCTTGAGCGGCAATCTCTCTTGCTTCAGCGAGCTTTTTCTTTTTTTCCTCTAGGTCCTCTATGTATTCAGCCTCAAGCTTGAGCTGCCCTGCCTGATCAGCCAAGACCATGTAGTTGGCCTCGTGCTCATCAGAACGCATGGTTAGTACATTCCTAAAGTCTGCAGTGGCTACTGGCTGACCAAAAGCTTGGTCCTCAAACTCAGTCCCACCAGACTCGAATCCTTCTCCCGAAGAACCTGAACTCGAATCTTTTTTTTTTAAGTCCTCCATCGAGGCTGAGGTGGCTTTATTCAGCGCCTCTAGCCTCTCTTGGTTTGCCAACATCTCCTCTTGCCTACGATTATAGTCGTCCATAATCAGGCCGTAATTGCTCTCTGGGTCAAATCCCTGAGCATTCAAAAGCTCTAACTTTTCCTTATCGGAGATGCCGAGCTGAGTAAAGCTATCAAAATACTGTTGTTGAGTCGCCTGAGTGCCTTCGGGCGCCGAAGATACTGGCTGATTTTCTACAACAGGCTCCTGTGGTGTGACAGCAGATTCTGGAAATGCTTGATCTTGTTCACTCATGTAGCAAATATAACCTTAAATAGATGGAGGAGTGGCTGTAGATTCAGGAGTTCCGCCTGGACCTGAGCCTGGACCGCGTGATGGCCTAGGTGCGTTACCTGCACCTTTGCGGTTAGCCTTTTTCCATTCGTCAATAATTCCGAGCTCTTCTGCATCATCACGATCCATGCTCTGCAAGAACTCTCTTCTAGCATCCTCAGACTCGGTGCTTACTCGGTCCCATCTCTCCTTAATTTTTTCCCTCTCCATCCTAGACTTTTCACGCCGCTTTTTGTTTTGAGCTTCGTTCGCCGCTTCAGCCTGTTGCTTTTGCCTTTCGAAATCTGCATCTTCAGCTCTCTGATCCGCTTCGGCTTGCAGTCTAGCTTCTTCTTCTGCTTTCTCTGCTTGAACCTCACCAAGCTTAAGAAGGTAATTACCTCTTTCTTGTCTTGCTTTTGCCTCCTCCGCTTGCATCAGTCTAACAGCCTCTGGCTCTCTCATGATTCTAGCAAAAACAGCTTCACCTTCTGGCCCAGTACCAGGGCCAATTTTGATTCTTTTCTGAGACTTCTTCTCTACCGTTTCCTCTTCGTAAAATACTCTGTCGGCTGCAGGAAGAGCATTGAAGTCTTCTTCAGAGATGGCTGCACCACCACCAGCGGGCTTGTATTGTTTTTCTTCAGTTACAACAGTGATGCTTGCCATTCGCTGACCCTCAGAAGCCTTTCCCGTAGAGTAGTTTGACCCATCTTTGTTAATGCCGTACAACGGATCAACTCCAAAACCTTGGACTAAATACTTGCCGTCCTTGCCGATTATATCTGAACCCTCTATTTGTATTGGGTCGGAGTCTCCGTTTTTGGGATTGACAAACGCTATCATGTTGTACCCCTGAGCAGCGTCATTAGGTCCAAGGCCTTCCTTTACGGCATCTTGCATTCTTTGCTCAGTGTTGACGGCAAGAGAATTAACGGCAAATCTGCTGGGCTCTTCCTTATCTCCCGCAGCTATTCTCTTTCTTCTTTCAATCTCTGCGCTGTCCATTGCAAAACGAGCATACTCAACAAATTTTTCTCGCTCAGAGTTAAGAAGACCCCAGCCCATCCCATCTGCCACAATGTTTCCTTGTTCGTCTTTTTCTCTGGCTGCACCTGGTTCACCCCAAACTTGTTTCCAGGCTGCAGAAAGCTCTGGATCGTTCTCGACTCTGGAAAATAAATTAGGCCCAACCTCAAAAGCCTTAGCCTGCTGAGGGCTATCAAAGTACCTGCTGTTGCCTGACTCGTCAAGATAGTCTTCGTTGATCTGCATTCTTAAAACAGTCCCTTGACGGTTGCCATCTTCTGCGAGAGTATCATACTCCATCCTCGCAAGCTTTTCCTTAAAGACTCCTCCTCCTCTGTTTTTTAATCTAGTTTGAATTTGTTCAGATTGAGCGCTTGTTTGAAGATCTCCAACGTCAGCCTTGCGCTGAGCTGGTCGGTACGCAGAGGTGTCGTTAATAAATGCAGCTTGATCAATCGGAACGAGGTTTCCCTCTGGTCCTTCGACCATAATCTTACCGTCTACGTACTGAAAGTTTTTTTGAAATGCTGCATCAGCACGAGCTACAGTACCCGCATCAACCTCTTCATACTCCATGCCTGGGGGCAGGGCTGTATTCAAAGAAGCCATCTCAGATCCAGTCGATGTGCTCATGGTGTTGAGCTGCGCAGCATCTTCTTTCCTATTGGTTTCCCTGGCCTGAAGAGCGTTGAACTGCTGCCTAAAATCACCGATAAGTCTTTGTGCTTCAACAGGATCGTTGGCCTCTCTTATCTTTTGTCTAAGCTCATCAGCAGCTGCTTGAATAGCTGGGGCTGCATCAACACCAGCAAGACTAGCATCAAATCCAGCTACAGTCTTAAGGTCTTCACGCTGTTGATTTTGGGCTCTTTCGTATATCCTTCTAGCCTCGTTTCTTTTTGCCTGCAAAGAAGCATCAGCAGCACGTATAGCACCTGCCACACCACTACTTCTTTGCTGAGCGCCCTGCGCTTGTACACCTAATGATTGTGCGGTGTTCTGACTGCTTCCTACTGGAGTATACATTAGTCTTGGAATTGTGGCTTAGACAACAAGTCCCTCATAAACTTTAAGAGCTTGTTTCCATCTCCCTTAGCTATGATCTCCTCCATCTTGTTTGTCTGCTCTGGGTTAAACACGACTTCACCGCCAGTAAGCTCAGCCTCTTTTTCTCCGTTCTCCTCGTCAATCACAGCCTTCTTGTTTGTCTTGTGATCAAACTCTCCTTTGGTTTTGAATCCTTCCTCTCCCATGTACCCCCCATCCTCAAGCTTGCCTCCGTACTTTGTTTCTTTCACGCCTGGATTTCCAAAGTCAAAGTCCTTTGTCAATGTGTAAAGGCCAATGCCTGCTTCATCTCCAGCTGCTTGAGCTCTAGCACCTGCAGCCTCTTCAGCAGTTGCAATATCCAACAATGCTCTATTCGCTTCATCGGCAGACATACCAGCTCTGTCCATAAGCTGCTTTTCAAGGGCTGTTTTGAACTGTTTGTTTTGCTCTGCGAGGTTGGCACCAATCGCTCCAGCATCAGCTTTCAGCTCAAGGGCCTTAAGTCTTGCAGCATCTTGAGACGCTCCAGTCTTATCAAGCACGTCAGCCAGCGCAGAAGTAGCCCTTGGGTCACCACTCTTTGCCGCACTCACTATATCTGCTCTTGTCTCTTGATCTCTTACATCACCTCTTCTCAGAATTTCTTCAGCGGCTTCTTGCTTCGCCTGGACAAGATCTCTACTAGCCTGAGTCATATCAGGCATGTCTCTGAGCATCTCTAATGTCTGCTCAAAGCCCTTTTTTCCTTCTTTTAACTGAGTAGTAAAGGCTTCCTTTTTCTCATCAAGACCAGCCTCTAGCTCTTTTTGTGCTCTTTTCTGCTCTCTGTCTCTAAAAAGTTTTGTAAGTATAGCCTTGCCTGCGTCTTTAGAACCCTTGCTTAGCTTGAACTTGCCTGACTCGTCAGTGCTTCCAAGAAGGTCTTTAAGTTGTGAGAAATCTATTTCTGACATGATTGCAAAAGTAGTAAATGTTAGCTATTGTGGTCTAGCGGAGTCGCTTCAAAGTCAACGTTTAACGAGTGAACCTCGAAGTCCTCGACTCCAAATGTCACGGAAACGTCAGCAAACTGCCCCTTAGGTTGATCAAAGTTTATATCTAAATACAATATAACAACTTCGTCTCCGACTTCTATTCTGCTCGAAGTACTAACAAAGTAACCGCCGTCAAAATATCCGTCTGGAAAAACTGATGCCCAGCCTGCGTTTGGGTTTTCCTTTGCCGCTTGCAGGTCTTCTGTTCTAACAATCACAGCCCTGCCGCCGCTGTGCTGAGAAGTGGGTCCGCTGATCTTAATGTAAAAAGAACCTCTAGTTCTGGTTATTGACTCGACAATACCGAGTGCTCTCACATTGGCCACGCCAAGCTCAACAACTCCCTCAACACCCCCGTACAAAATACCACCCTTACTCTTCAGCTGATTGACTCTGGCGTTTTTCTTTATTGAGTTGCCAGTACCGTTGTTGACGATAAAGGTGTTCACACCTTGAATTGCAAGGATGTCAGGGGTCTCAATGGAGAACGCCTTGTAGATCTTGTTGGCAGAAGGATTGTTGTTGAATGCAAAAGAAATGCCAGAACTCACACGCTGACTCCCATAAAAAGAATTGTTGGACACAGAGTTTTTGTCATGAAGCCACAACACTCTGGTTGAAGTCGTGGACTTCGGGCTGCTAATCATCTGATCTTTTACCCACCCAAAGCAAGAGGATGTGTAGCTATATCTACTCACCCAAACGTTTCCAGAATTGCTGAATGCTATGGTCTTCTCCATGTCAGTATGTGATGATGTCTAAAATATCTCCTGGGTCGTCTGGCAACACAAGGCCTCCAGCCCCGCCAAGGCCAGAATCAACGTCACCTCCGCCACCGCCGCCACCGCTTGAATCGTCTTCACCTGCATCTTCATCAGTGACGTCGTCTTCACTTGTATCTTCCTCAGTAGTGTCGTCTCCAGTATCGGTGGTGTCTCCTCCAGTTTCTCCTGAGGTATCATCGTCTACTGTGGTAGCATCATCGTCTACCGTGGTAGTATCATCTTCCTCCGAAGTATCATCCTCTTCCACCACCTCTTCTATAATGGTAGGTTGATTGTACACGCTTAGAATGTAATTGTCCTCATACGGATCGTAACCCCCTACAACCTTAATCTCACCCATACCTTCCAGCTCGTCAGCCTCAGCCTGCTCAAACAAATCCTTAAAGAATGTCTTCATGCCAACCTCTGATATAACCTGTATCCCAGAAGAAGGGTTGAATTTGTAGACCTGCCTCTTACTCTTGCTTGCGAAGTAGACTGTATTGCCTATGTCGCATACAGACTCTGGGTTGTTATCACATCCGTAGTTGCCAGCATAGTACCTCTCGGTTCCCATGACTGACTTTGCAGCAACAAGAGACTCGCCACCACCACCGTCAGTGATGATGTTCCTGTTAACAGGCACTGAGCTGCATCTGTTAGATTGAATGACGAATATTGAATCGTCATTGTTGATCAAATAGTTGATGTCTCCAAACTCAGAGGGCAAATCCTTGAACTGCCCTTTGACAGGGTTGAAGGATGTGATCGTGTTGATCTTGGATATGGGATTGTTTTTGTCAGAGAACGTTATAGAAGCCTCCTTTCTAGACTCCTGAGTGTTCGGTGCTACTAGCTTTATCTTGCCCTGACCCCACACATCAGAGCTTGAAACTTTTGTGCTAAATACTTGTGACTCAATGTTGTATGGGAAGAAGTTAGACGTGGCTTCATTCTCTGAGATCAAAGAAACAAAGTTGCCGTCCTGCACCTTCTGGAAGTTCATGGCCTCTGTCTTGAACCAAATGTCTCCACCCTTCAATGTTTTTTCTTGACCAAAGTCTACGATTGGATACACTGGACCAATCTCGTAGTACACAAGGCTTTCTTCATCAGCCGACTTTTTTGGAGAGTAGACTTCAAACACACATCTCTTATTCCATGCGTGAGTTGTAGAGTCTGGGTCGTTTTCCCCAAGCTTAATTACATCGGCAGTAAAATCTGTAGCCTGTGGGTTGTTTTCCAAAACCAAGAACGGACCAACCTTGGATGGGTGAGGTAGTTCTCCATCTTGCTCTACGTCGTACAAAGGATTGTCTGTGCCGTCGTTTAAGAACCGTTGGTCTACAACGTTAAACTCATATTCAGACCCAGCAAACACCCTGTTATTTTGAGTGTTGAAGTGAGAAATAATTCTAAGCCTGTCACCCTCTCTGTATGTATATACGTCTTGGGCTCCTTCAACGCTCCTTGCTCCTTTAGCTTTCGAGAAAGATATGGGGTGACCCTGAAGGTGATTGAGAGAAACAAAGATGTTTCCAGAATCAGTGTCAGCATTTCCTGGGGTCACAAACGCTCCACCCGAAGAGTACTGCACAAAGCGAGACATTGTCGTGTTGCCGCTGTATACAAACCTAAATGCAGTAGCTCCATTAGGAATCTCCCCAGCAGGTGTTATTGATACAGACTCTACTGGCCCTGTGAGGTTGTTGTCTCTCTCTCCAAACCAAGGCACATACATAGACCCTATAGGGTTTACCTCAGAGCATCTACCCCTTTCGTCGTAAAACACAACACCAAAGGCGTGGTTAGCTCCAGCCTTAAATGACTGAGAACCACCTGATCCAGGCTCTATAAGGAACAATATATTGTTTACCCCGTCAGGATTGCTTATCTGCGTTTCAAACAGATTCGGATTAGAAATAAAGGCAAAGTCCTCGTCAAAGTGGTCTATTCTTAAGAAGGCTTGCACAAAAGTCTGGCCAATACTAGGATCCACAGTGATAAAATTACCTGTTCCTAAGTGTATAAAAGGCAACGAAGTCTGTCTTAAGGTTGGATTATCAATTTCATAGTTGTTGTCGCCAGTCAAGAAGTCATCTCCGCTGTGTTGAACGGCTGGAAACTTTGCATCAGAACTAGCATCCAATCCAAGAACAATGTTGTTGTCGATGCCTGGGCCATACAACCCAGGGAAAACAAGGTCGCCCCCATCTTGATCAGATCTAGATATACCAAAGAGGCCGACAGAACCTACAGATCCTATGCCAACGCCATAGTCATCAAGGTTAGGACCAAGGAGGCCGTGCAAGGCGTATGTATCATATACAGAGTTCTCATCAATACCACCTCCTCCTGGCCCGCCAGCGCCGTCCATAAGCGTATACGATGACTTTCCTTCTGGAGATTCCCCCTTGAAAAAGACAACGCTTTCACCTCTGTTTGTAACAGCATCAACATACTCAGAAGTGTAGTGAAGCCCACCGAGAACTGTTTTCCAAGGAGCGAAGAAAGAAGACCCTTCTACTTGCCTGAACATGTTCTCCTCTGTAATGGATATAATCTCTCCAGTGCCTGGAATAGAAACTCGAATGCCCTGAGTTGTTCCTATTGAATCCTGAGGCGTTGCATCATTGTCTACGTTGTGACCCAACGCAGCTGCAAATCCAGGGTTAACCTGAAGGCCACCCTGCGGAGACCCATCATCGGGGCTGTTGAAGGGGAATAAGCTGTACTCCCTGAAGTCTACCCCTGGAAGCAAAGGACTGGTGTCCCCCTCTTCAAGATTATATGGGGCAAAGAACCACCAACGAGCACCCTGAACAGGTCTGCGCATGCAGCTGAGTATAGCGTTCTCCTCGTCAGGCAAAGAAACTTCTTTGACGTAAATGCCAAACCTAGCTCTAGGGTTTCCGTTATCCTCAACTATTTGTGCTGGGGAGCCGACTGAATCTGGATGTTGACCTGTAGCTGCAGTCACTTCTTCGTTATACCCCTTGTCTCTAAACAGACCGAACTTTACAGTTGCTTTGTTTACAACAAAGAATCCTTTTACGATAGATGGGTCTTGAGAGGCTTCATCTGTTCTGTTGACAAAGTCTGCCACATCTTCAGAAGGGCCTGCGTCCTCACCAGAGATACCCCCGCCAGCCTGTATTGTGGGAAAGCTCATCCTCTTCCCAGCAGTTGTAATCAGATTCGCAATTCCTGAAGTCTCTTTCGCACTTGATCCGTTGTTGAGACCAAGGTTTATATCGTAAGAAAGCTCTGCCTCCGTTGGGAATACAATGTCTTCAGCATAGGTGCTAAGCGAAGGGTCTTCACCGCCTTCAAGAATCATGGAGAACACCTCAGCAACCTGAGCTTTTGACAGCTGAGTCTTAGCCGTAAAGGAACACCGTATAGTAAATGCTCTCCCTTGAAGTATCAAAGGGTTTGCTGCACTTGTGCCAAAGTCAACCTGCTCAACATCACTAATGTCTGAAGTTCCAGCAAACATGTCAAAGTATCTCCAACGAAACTTTATGACATCTTCGTCTATGTTGACTCCGTTAGAGCAGACAGCTGGGACAGCACCATTGGCACCAAATTGAGATCTGATAAAGCTGGCTCCGCTTTTTTCAGCGCTTTGCCACCAGTACCCCTTGGGGTGACCTGTGAGATCTGACTCATCATCAACTAGCGCTGGTGATCCAGTGTAATCAGGTATAGTACCTATGCCAGACGCATCGTAACCGTCGTTGTCAAAGTCTTCACCCATCTGGGGTGACTGATGATAAGAGTTTGTCGCGTCGTAGACGTGGAAGTTCTGCTTTGGATTTACAGTAAAGCTGAAAGAGATAAAAGACCCAGCATCTACTGGACCTTCCAAACCGCTGCAATCAAGCGTGAATCCAATGTTTTTGTTCTGGGCTCCAGAACCAGAGTAATCAGACTCAGAAGGTGCTACGCTGGGAAGCACCTCTATCTCAAACGACTTAAAGTCTTCTGGCCTCTCTGAAACTATTGGGCTGATAGTTGATGACAAATCTACGTTGTCAAATCCATCTACGTAGTTGCCGTAAACAAGCCTGTTGTCTATAATGGTTTGAGCCTCAGCTCTTTTTGGCAGGTTGTCAAAAGGCTTTGACTGAGTGTCCTTGTCCAATGCAGAGTTTACAGAGTCGTTCAAAAACCTGTATTCTATCTCCTCCCCTTCATAAAGCAACTCCTTAATGAGAAAGAAAGAACCCTTGTTGCCTCGTCTGGCTAGAAGCTTTACTCTTTCTACTTCGCTAGACATGTCGTCATTTGGAATGACAAGGTCTATGGCGTTGTACGAGTTGAGAAGGGAGATGTCGCTCTGACCAGAATACTGCAAGTATCCAGGAGGAACAAAGATCTTAGAGTAGGCCGATATAGCTGACTCAAAACCATCCTTGTATACGTTCTGGTATGCGAACTGAAATCCTTCTATCTCAAGGAACTCGTTCTGATCAAACTCTGTTTCGTTTTCAAACCCGCCAGCTTCAGAGTCGCTAGAGGGCACAATACGATTTACTGGTGTCTTAGGGCAAGCCAGTATAAAGTCCTCTATCTCATCGTCGTTGTAGTCACCTACAATAGCCCTAAGGACGTTGAGTTTCTTTGGTTCAGATTTATTGTCTGTAAAGAATATATACGGGACGTCAATGTAATCCTTCCCCGCAACTACGCTTTTTCTTTGGATGTATGTGATGTCAGCCTTTACAAACCCATTGTAGTCGAACTGCAAAACAGGGTGGCTAAATATCTTGACTATGGCGTTACCTCCTTCGCTGTTGGGCAGATACCCTGTCGGGTCATAAGCATATACGCCCCCGTCTCCGTTGGCTTCGTAGACAAAGAAGTAGGCTATGTCGTACTTGTTGCACAGGACCTTTCCAACAACAACCTTTTCTGAATCTCCAAACTCGGTGAACCCCTGATCGAGAGGAACGTTTGACTTTACTGGCTTTATCACGCCACCGTTTCCGCCCTCTCCTTCTGTATTTTCTGATACGTTGATATTAAGGGCGTCCGACATAGAGTCAGCGCCCAGGATTCTAGAGTCAACAGATTTGTTGAGCTTTCGGGGAAACCTCTTCTCGATCATTAGTACTTAGGAACAAGTTTGAAGTTCTTTCTTGTGATTCTCATAGCCTCCTCCTTAGAGAAGTTGCTGAGTCTTCTGTTGGCCTTTCTTCTCTCGTTGTAGTATTCGGACCTAGCTCTTGCCTTTTCATTGGCAGGCACAGTAGACTTTCTCTCGCAGAGCTTGTAATAGATGTAAGCCCTCAAAGACTCTTCCGCGTATACGTGTATAACGGGGTTAGTGGATCGTGCTTCATCGGCGACATATTCCATGACCAGGCTATCGAAAGACTCGTTTGTATCGACTTCAATTCTGTTCTGGTCAAGGTTGAGTCTATATTCTCCTGGCATGTGTCCACCTCCCACTCCGTAGAGTCTACCAATGGAACCGTTGAATAGATAATTTTCAAACACATAGTAGTCTACATCTTCTGCGCTATCCAAGTTCTCAGACGTTGAGCCCTTGTCGTCCTGCCTGTTGTTTATTAGGTTGGCCTCTATGTTCAACGGGCCTTCTTCGCTGTCTGATGTAGACACAGGGGTGGTGACCTTTCTTGAGTAGTTGATGTTTTTGTTCTCACCAAACACCCTAAGTATTCCGTGGGTGTCAACGATGCCAAGCTTCAGTATACCAACAAAGTCGTCAGGCAAGGCTATGGTGTTGTTTGTCTTGTCAAGGTCAAGCTTAATGCTTTTGATCCTGCTAACAACATCGAACCCAAGCTCTCGTATACCTCTCAGGGCATGATTCCTCAAGGCAGCGTCTGATGCGTTGGCCGTAAAGTCATCAGCATCATTCGTTATCTTAAAGTCATTGATCACCTGGCTTAGAGGTACGTAGTTCATACCTGAAGCCGAAACGTCTTGATAAGCCATTAGCTCGCTTGGGTTTGTCCAAACTGAACAAGAGCTGTGTCTCTGAGTCTAATGCCTATCATCTTGCACAGCTCAGAAATCAACGCACCCTTGAACTTTTCGGGAAGGTCAAAATCTCTAGAGTCTCTTATGCTCGGCGTGTAGAATCCATCTGGCTGCAAAGACGTGACAGAAATCCTTGGTGACGATGTCTCGTCAAGGTCCCCTCGAAGTATGTCACCGTCATTGGCGACATATCTTGACGACGGCTGTCTGTAGTAGCTCATGATGACGCTCCCTACATCCGTGGGGAAGACCTCTATATTTCTAGACACGAGCGCCACAGGGAAGGATTCAGTGGGAGCAGACAGGTTGCTAGACAAAATGTGAGACATCTGGTCTGGCCTATACACAAGCTCAATGGGGGTCCTTTCATCGCCCTCTACCCTCATGGAGATGAGCTTGTAGAAGTTGAGAGGCTTTGAAAACAAGTTGGCATCACCCGTGATGCTTGGCTCGTTTGCTGTAAGCAAAATAGAATCCTGGATGTACTCTGACAAATCGTCTTCAACGCCCCTGTATATAGACTCTCCTGCCCCTGGATCTCTCTGAGACAACCTCAATGCCTTGGAAGTAACTAAGCCCTGAAAAAGCCCCTCAAAAACATTCTGTTGAGCCACCTCAGCAAAGGAGTTAAAGACTGATGGCGCAACAAAACCTTTCTGATCCTTGTTGGCCAGATCCCTAACTGCGTTAAATACTTCTATTACGCTGATCATACAGCAAATATACAAAAAGAAAAAGGCCCCTTTCGGGGCCTTCCTTTATGCTAGACGCTCAAGCCGATCTTCTATATCGGCAAGGACGGTAGATCCTTTCTCCGTGAGGCAGAACCTCGTCAAAACATCCGTTGGGTCTTGCCCCACTGGTACTGAAACGATCTGCGTGTTTGAATCAAACCACTTACAGGCGCTTCTATCAAGTTTAATTATCTGATAATCAGCCGCTTGTTTAATTACAGCGCGGGTTCTGACTGTCGGAGAATCAAAGGATTCGATAAATTCTTTTGG
>Ga0075480_10001515_pt1 | contig 14745 bp, 13 predicted proteins | sample DEB08_DNA_7_FD_81590 | JGI IMG/M metagenome (GOLD analysis project Ga0075480, IMG submission 81590) | Aqueous microbial communities from the Delaware River and Bay under freshwater to marine salinity gradient to study organic matter... | ecosystem: Environmental > Aquatic > Marine > Coastal ... | reverse complement strand
TGTCATGGATACAAAATAATTTTTTAGGTTCCAGAGGGCTTTACGTATTTACCGATTTTACTGACAAACATCTTTTTTGGATGCTTTTGATTGCTATGGTCCTTACTTATTGTTCTGGATGGATCATCTCCCGTTCTAGGCTTGGTTTGGCTCTAAGAGTAATTGGTGGGGATGAAACGGTTGCAAAACATGTCGGAATAAACACGGCTTATACCAAAGTCGTCTTGTTCACGATGACGGGTTTCTTTGGCGCCATCATTGGTGCGATCATAGCCCCGCGGTGGAGTTATATTGAACCAAATCAAGTTTTTTCACCTCAATTAAGTTTCTTTGTCGTAATCATGGCGCTTCTAGGTGGTTCTGGACGTTTGTGGGGACCCTTCGTCGGTGTTGTTCCGTTTCTTATGATTTGGAATTGGGTGGATTCTAATTTTCCCAACCAATCCCTACTCGTATTGGGACTGGCCTTTTTGCTGATCGTTTACGTCCTTCCGCATGGGGTTCTTGGTCGCTTGGAGGAAGTATATGCCAAGCTTAAGAGGGGATCACAATAATGTCCTCTAAAATTCTATCCCTGAAAAACGTAACAAAGAAATTTGGTGGTTTGACGGCTGTATCAAACTTAAGCTTTGACGTGAATGCAAACGAAATGGTTGGCGTTATCGGCCCAAATGGGTCTGGGAAAACGACCGTGATGAATTTGATTTCTGGGGCTCTTCGACCAACCGAGGGCAGAATATTGATGGCTGGTCGAACCATTTCTGAGATGTCAGCTCAAAATATTGCAAGGGCCGGAGTTGGTCGAACATTTCAGCTCGTGAAGCTTTTGAACGGTCTTTCCGTTTTGGAAAATGTTACGGCTGGGGCGGTATTTGGCCATAGAAGAAGATGGGGGCGCGAAGCGGAACACTATGCTCTCGAAATGTTGGAACTCGTTGGGGTAGAGGGGTTAGCCAATCATCAAATCAATGCGTTGACTTATATCGATCAGAAGCGTGTTGAATTGGCCAGAACGTTAGCTGGGGAGCCTCGCGTTTTACTATTGGATGAATGGTTGGCAGGCTTGAATCCAAGCGAACTGATAACAGGGATAAATTTGATACAAAAACTGCGAACCGAAGGAAAAACTGTCATTCTGGTGGAACATGTGATGGACGCAATCCGGCTCCTTTGTGATCGATGTGTGGTTATGTCATCTGGTGAGAAAATAGCAGAGGGTTCGCCCGAAGAAGTTCTCTCAGACACGAACGTAATCGCGGCTTATCTGGGGGATTTTGATGCTTGAGGTTAAAAATCTATCGGTTGCTTACGGCAAACATATTGCCCTCAATGATATATCGCTAGACGTAAGTGTCGGTGAGATTGTTGTGATATTGGGTGCAAATGGTGCCGGAAAATCCACAATGCTAAGATCTGTGGCTGGAATATGTGAAGGCTCCGTCTCCGGTGGGTTTTTTCTCGATGGTAAGTCCTTAAACCACCTCAATACGGACCAATTGGTCGAAGAGGGCATCGCTTTGGTCCCCGAAGGGCGCGGGATTTTTGGGGATCTTACGGTGAAGGAAAATCTGTCACTCGGCGCCTATTCCAACCGCGCCAGAGGGCAAGAAAACGAAAATTTGGAGCGTGTGTTCAGCCTGTTCCCCAAATTGTTAGAGCGGCAAAATCAAGTCGCTCGAACAATGTCTGGTGGGGAACAGCAGATGGTTGCAATTGGGCGCGCTATCATGTCTTCGCCAAAGATTTTGATGCTTGATGAGCCCTCTTTGGGACTGTCACCGATTTTATGTGCTGAACTTTTTAGCAATCTTTCCGCCATCAAGACCCTAGGTATGGGCGTTTTGCTGGTGGAACAAAATGCCAAACAAAGTCTTTCGATTGCTGATCGAGGATATTTATTGGAAAACTCGCAAATAGTGCATCAAGCAAGTGCTGAAAATCTTTTGCGGGATAAAAAAGTACAAGAAGCCTATTTGGGTGCAAATAAGGGCAGCGGGCAGGAAAAAAGTGAACCCGTAGAGACTGATAAAGGCGTCCTCGCAGCTCCAAATAAAATAATTCCCTCTGGGCTTACGCCACGCCGCAGTGCCGATCAACAAATTGGCTCTTCGATTGATGCGATCGTCAATTTGGCGTCTGAAATATCATCAAATTCAACCAAAGGTCACAGCGCTGTGACCTTTAACGCTGCATCACAGTTGGCGAGCTCAAAATTGGCAACGATTGACCGTGAAATTGAATTGGCAGCCGAACGCGCGCGAAGCGCAGTAAGAAAAAATTCCAAACCTGTGGTTGGGAGGGGCGATCAGAGCGCTCAGCCCAGTCTAGAAAGCCCGAGGGTCATTGAAGTTTACAGGCGTCCCAGAGTGGATGTTTATAAACGTAAAAGCCCGGGACAATTCGAAAGGCAATAATATGTTAGATTACACGCAGAGCGTTCCAAAAATTAAGGGCCTATATATCAATGGAAACTGGCATCAGACGGCGCAACGGTTTGATGACTATAATCCCTCTGACAATACTGTGTGGGCTCAAATCCCGAATGCCGGCGTTGTTGAAACGCAACAGGCCATCAATGCCGCGGCGGCGGCTTTTAAAGACTGGTCAAATTTGAAGTTTCAAGAACGTGCTGACTACATGATGAAAATTTCAGATGTTATCGCAGATAAGGCATCAGATTTTATCACGGCAGCACAATTTGAAGGGGGCGGATGGCATGGCAAGGGCGCTTACGAAGTCAAAGCTCTTTCTGAAATTTTCAAATCCGCCGCGGCCGCATGTTACTTGCCTATCGGTGAAATTTTGCCATCGCTCAATGGAAAGATATCAAATGTCGTTAGGGTCCCTCTTGGGGTGATATCTGTATTGAGTCCCTGGAATTTCCCAGGAATTCTTTCAGCGCGACCGTTTTCATTTATATTGGCTGCAGGAAACACAGTTGTTTTAAAGCCATCTGAAGAAACCCCATATATGGGCGGTCTTTTCTTCGCCGAGGTGATGGAGGAAGTCGGCTTACCCCCCGGTGTATTTAATGTCGTGACATGTTCCAGAGAAAATGTTGCATCCGTTGGCGACGAACTTGTCGACAACCCGATTATAAGAGGGGTTGCGTTCACGGGATCAACAGCCGTTGGTCGCAGAATAGCTGCAAAATGTGGTGCCCATTTGAAGAAGGCATGCATTGAATTGGGAGGAAAAGACAGCCTGATAGTCTTGGAAGATGCTGATTTGGAACGAGCGACCAGCGCGGCAAGTTTCGGCGCCTTTATGCACCAAGGTCAAATTTGCATGAGTGTTGAAAAGATTTTGGTTCAAGAAACAATTTATGACGACTTCCTTGCGAAGTTTATTGCGCGGACCGCAAAACTAAAAGTCGGAAATGTGGCGGATAAATCAAACATCATTGGTCCCTTAATCAATGACAGGCAGGTTGAAAATGTACGCAAGCAGTTGGACGATGCCGTTGCAAAGGGCGCAAAGATTGTATTTGGAGGAAAAATCAGCGGTCGTTTTGTGGAACCTACAATCGTGACGAATGTTACGTCAGACATGAAAATTTGGCGCGACGAAACCTTTGGCCCCGTTGTTGTTGTCGCAGCATTTCGCCACGATGCCGAGGCGATCGAAATGAACAATGACACGGAATATGGTCTCTCTGCCGGTATTATCACGGCTAACGAATACCGCGCCATGGAAATTGCGCATCAATTGGAAACCGGCATGTGTCATGTGAATTGTTCGCCGGTCAATGATGAGGCTCATGTGGCATTTGGGGGCTCAAAGGCAAGTGGTCAGGGAAGATACGGAGGAAAGTGGTCTCTTGAAAGTTTTTCTGAGACGAGATGGTTAACTTTGGATCGTGGGAAAAAACCATTCCCGCCGGTGTTTTGATCATGAAAAATATTGTCCAAGGAAAACGTATCGTCGTGACCGGATCTTCTTCTGGCATTGGTTGGGAGACATCCAAAATCCTAACCGAGCAGGGTGCGGAAGTCTTGGGAGTAGATTTGAACAAGAACTTTGACCACGTCGAAGAATTTTATCGGGCTGACTTAAGTGATGCGAGGACCGTCGACGCATTGATAGATGTTCTCCCGGACAATATAGACGGTTTGGTTAATAACGCGGGTTTGCCTCCGACAAAGGACGCGAATGTTCTCCTGAGAGTGAATCTTCTTAGTTTGAAAAGGCTGACCTATGGGCTCATACCAAAAATGTCAGAGGGAGCGAGCATCGTAAATGTTGCATCTCTCGCTGGCATTGGATGGCCCCAAGCCGTTCAGGCGATTAAGGCTGCAGAGTCTCTGGATTACAATAGCTTAGAGCAATTTATTGAGACTTGGGGAGTGTCATCCGCTGAAGGTCGGAGTTATTTTTTTTCGAAAGAGGCTTTGATTGTCTGGACAATGCAAAATCGATGGACATGGCGTGATCGTGGTATTCGGATGAATTCTGTAAGCCCCGGACCTGTCGATACTCCGATTTTGGGTGACTTTTTGGAGACACTTGGCGCACGTGCAGAAGAAGACAGGCGTATCATGGATCGTCCCGGAACACCTCAGGATATTGCTCCGGTTATAATGTTTTTGCTAAGCGACATGACAACATGGATCAGAGGAACGAACATCCCAACGGATGGTGGCATGTCTTCAAACATCTTGTGCGGTATGCACGGACTTTAGGGGGGAAATAAAATGAGTGCTCTGGGTTGGTTTATTCTCGCTATATTTGTCATAGCCGTCCTAATAGCTTTAGCAGCTTGGTGGTATGAACGCGCCACAAATGAGGTCGCCCTTCTTCGAACTGGGATCGGAGGCCGACGGGTCGTGATAGACGGAGGCGTGCTGGCTGTGCCTTATTTTCATGAGATTAGTAAGGTCAATATGCAAACGCTGCGCTTGGACGTGAGCCGACGGGGTGAGGAGGCTTTGATAACGCAAGACAGATTGCGTGTAGATGTCGGCGCAGAATTTTACGTTTCTGTTGTTCCCGAACAAAATGCAATAACTCGGGCAGCACAAACATTAGGGAAGCGCACCTTTTTAAGAGAAGAGCTGCGCAGCTTGATTGAAGGTATGCTCGTTGATGCACTAAGATCAGTCGCGGCAAGACTGACGATGGATGAGCTGCACGAAAATAGGGCAAATTTTGTCGCTGAAGTCCGCTCAGGACTATCTGAAACACTTGCGCGCTATGGTTTGCAAATCGATAGCGTTTCGCTAACCGCGCTAGACCAAACGGTCTATTCTTCGCTGGATGAGAACAATGCGTTCAACGCAGTAGGGATGCGGAAATTGGCGGAAGTGATTGCAAAATCGAAAAAAGAAAGGGCGGAAATAGACGCTGATAGTGAAGTCTATGTGCGCCGCGCGTCAATGGAAGCATCAAAAAAACGTCTTGAAATTGATCTCGAAGAACGTAAGGCAGAAATTATACAGCAACAGGAAATTGAAACCCTTGCCGCTGCTCAGATTGCTGAAATTTCTCGTGAGAAAGCCGAAAGCCAGCGTGCCTCAACGCAGGCTAAGATTGAAATGGAAAGAGCCATTCAAGAGGCGGAAGTGCATCGAGAACAACAACTGGCTCTCGCAGAGCAAGATAGGCAAATCGCTGTATTTTTGAAAAGTAAGGAAGAAAGTCTCGCACGCGCCGATGCGGATAAGGCTCGATCGCAGGCAGTTTTAGCTTCGGAAGAATTGGAAACAGTCAAAGCAATAGCACAAGAAAAAAGACGTGCGGAAATTTCAAAAATTGCGACAGAAGCGGAAGCGTCTCGCAAAGCCGCCCGAGATCTGATCTTGGCAAAAAGTGATGTAGAAACAGCAAAAAATAAAGCGACCGCCCGAAAAGAGGAAACTGATGCAGAGAAATATGCCGAGCTTGCAAAGGCAGAAACAGCTTTGGAACATCTAAAAGTAGAAAATGCTCGGGAAGAAAAGGTCATCGATTTTGAGCTTAAAAAAGCGCGTATCGAAGCGATGCCTAAAATCGTGAGTGAAATGGTTAAGCCTGCAGAAAAAATTAAGTCCATAAATGTTAATCATGTTAGTGGATTTGGTAAAACTTTGACTGAAGGTAATGAAAGAAGTCCTGTAGGAAATGCGATGGACTCAATTATGGATATGGCGGTTCAAATGCCGCTGTTGAAAAAAATTGGAGATCAGATGGGTGTTTCTTTTGACGATATAATGGACGATAAGGAACCGCCCAAAAAATAGAAAAGTATTTGGTGTTAACCGTCATAATGCGGGCATTTCTGGGCCTGAGAATACGCTTTTTACAGGCAGGTTTCGCTGGACTTCCTCACCCGCGCAAAGATGCGCGGTTCCAGCGTTCAGTCGAAGGTTTCTTTACAATCGGGGTATATGCTAATCAAACATTGTATTAGGTAAGAGCAAACTAAGTTGTGGAAACAGGATCAAGATCCCGACACAAATTACCATCATACACCAGAAGGGTAATACGCCCCTAAAAATGTCAGCAAGCTCCGCGTCTTTGGCGACTGATTTTACGATAAATACGTTTATTCCAACGGGTGGGGAAATTAATCCCATTTCAAGTGTTAAAACAACCAGCACTCCAAACCATATTGGATCGATCCCCATTGCCTGCACGATCGGGAAAAAAATCGGGAGGGTTAAAACCAACATAGCGAAACCCTCCAAAAAGCAGCCAAGTAACAAATATACCATCAAAATCATAATCAATGTTCCATAAAACCCCAAAGACAGGCTTGAAATGAACTTTTCAACGCCATCGGGTATGTCACTCAGGGCAATGAATGGATTGATGAGATGGGCTGCAATCAGTATAAGCATGACTGTCGCTGTTGTAACAACTGCATCCATGGACGACTGAAAAATCATTTTAAGCGTCAAAGTTCTATTTATCGCGGCAATGATGATTACGACAGCTGCACCAACCGCCGCAGCTTCGACTGGTGAAAAAACTCCGGTATACATCCCACCAATCGTGATAAGGACGACGCCAAAGATTGGGGACGCACCCAGCAGAGATTTGAATTTCTCCTCTCTGGTCGTTTTTGGGCCTTGTGGTCCGTAATGGGGAAACATGGTGCAAATTATAAAAATTGCTAGGATGAAAAGCAGAGATAAAAGGATCCCCGGTATAACGCCTGCTAGGAACAATCGACCGATGGATTGTTCTGTCAAGATTGCATAAATCACAAAGCCAGTCGAAGGGGGGATTAGAATACCAAGCGTACCTCCTGCAGCGACCACACCGGTTGATAATCTTTTGTTATATTTGAAACGGTCCATTTCTGATAAGGCAACTTTTCCCATTGTTAATGCACTGGCAACCGAAGATCCCGAAAGCGCAGCAAAACCGCCACAGCCTAACACGGTTGCAGAGGCCAGACCCCCGCGCATCGATCCAATAATCGAATAAGCTGCATCATAAAGCTTCGCACTCATTCCAGATTTGCTCGCAACATTTCCCATTAAAATAAATAAAGGGATCACCACGAGTTCTGGTGAAGAACCCAATGTAAATGACTCAGAGGCCAAAAGGGACCAAGCGGCGTTCCAACCATTCAATGCCGCAACGCCCGTGAAACCGACTATAAACATGGCAAACGCAACTGGAACTCTGAGTAACAACAACATCAGCATTGCGGATATTCCCAAAAGGCCTATTTGGAAGTCTTGCATTATACTGCCTCGTCGTTTCTTCTGGCATCGCCAAAATTAATTGAAAGTTCAATAAAGCGGAGAGTTAACCCAAACGCTGAGACCGCACAAAATGCGCATATACTGTATTGAAACCAAACTTTCTCGAGTTCTAACAAATTGGTCGATAAGTTTAACATTTTAGAGATTTTGGCACTTTCGAAAGTTGCATAGCAGACACATGCAAAAAACATTGCGCCAATTGCGCTTGATACAATGTCTAGAACGCGGTTCATCCCCGGGCTGAATTTTTTTTCAAATAAATCGACTGAAATATTCCCACCGGTTCTATCGCACAAAGGCATTGCGCCAAAAACTACAATCACCATTACCATTGTGACCACATCATGTGAGCCGTACAAAGGATGCCCTTGCGTGCGTCCTATTACATCTGCACAAATCACAAGCATAATAAATATTAACGCAACTGCGCTAATTCTCGCAGATGCATGAATACATGCATCTGCGACTTTTCTAAGTATAGGTATCATTCGCTCTTCATTGCTGAAAATGCGGCAGCACCATCGACATCGCTGACATAATCTGCGGTTACATTTGATACCGCTTCAGCAAACATCTTTGCCTGCTCCGCTGAAAGATCAACAAAGGTGTTTTTGGCAACACCACGCGCGCGTTCAACCCCAGCTTGGCCCCGCGCATTCCATGCGGTTTCAGCATTGTTGCCCAAGCTGCACCCTGAAGCTCCGTCAAAAGCTGCCCTGTCGCTATCTGAGAGGTTGTTATAAGCGCCCTCATTCATCACGGCAAAGAAACTCAAACGCCCAAGCGGTGCACCCAATGTGAACGAAGAAGCGACTTCATCAAGTTTAAAGTCATCCAATGTTGAAGACCCTGTGAATACACCGTCAATCAGCCCAGTTTGGAGGGAATTATAAACTTGGTTGATAGGCATTTGCACCGGAGTGGCGCCTAATGCTTCGGCGACTTTTCCGGCGGTGGCACCTGCCACACGGATCTTTAGCCCTTTCAGATCAGCAGGCGTGCGCACGACTTTTTCTTTCATGATCATGATATTGGGTTCTGAGGTCCATAGCGCCACTGGTACAGTCCCCGGAAACTCCGAACGGATTTCATCCATTGCTCTGCAAAGAGCATCGGCTCCTGACTCGTCGTCGTTCAAAACGCCTGGAAGTTCCACGATCATCGTCTTTTTGAATTGTGACGATGTGTACCCCGGCAATCCCCAGGTGATGTCAGCAGCACCTTGGACTGCGCGGACGTATTGTTCAACGGGTCCGGCGCCTAATTCTCCGCCGTGATATCCTTTGACCGTAAGTTGTCCATTTGTCGCTGCAGAGACATCAGAGTTCAGCTTTTCAATCACGCTTGCATTCACGGTATGGAACGGGGGCGTGAAATTTGCAAATTTCAACTCTGTTGCTTTTAACGGTGATGCGAGTGCCAGCACTGCAAAAGCTATTTTTGCACTTGATATGTACTTCATGATTTTCTCCTTTGTTGAACTGATGTGGGATTTTCGCCGAGACCCCCACACAATTTAGTGATTCATACTGACTTGGTTCTCCAGCTATCGGCGTAATTTTCGCGAGCTTCTTTGGAATAAGGAGTGGGGGATATACGCACTCTTATTTCCGCTTGTCTGTGTTTTTCGGTGGATGTTTTTAGTGTGTCATCGGGCTCTCCCCAACGGAGCGTCAGTACATCGCCTATGTTGACGTCTGTATTGACCACTCCAAGAGACAGCATTGAGCGTTCATTCCAAGAGTAACCGTTGAACATAGACATGCCGACCATGTTTCCATTTTGGTCTACGACCATATCCGCGCTTGACGATGCATAATTTGGCTGCGGGAAATCTATCCACTTATATGGCGTGCCGTCTTCGAAACCGGAGGCGATTACCTTTAATACATCTTCTCTGTTCCATTCAAAGGTGACCTTTTTACGTCTGGCCCCTTTTTCCCTGATTGCTTCCAGCGCCTGTTTGCCGATGAAATCTTTCTTTTTCCAGCCGATGTAAAAGTCGTAACCGAGCTCAAAAGGATTGACATAGTAATCTTCTATATTGTCACTTACAAAGCTTCCCCCGATCGCACCGGCCGCTTCATACATGTCGGCTCCTAACCAATTGCGGTATTCCTCAAGCAATCCACCACCGGTGTAGATGCCCGGTAAAGGAGAAGGAATCCAGCCAGATTCCAGTGTATTGGTAGAGTAAGCACGACTGCCACATTGCACCAAATCAACACCAGCTTTTTGGGCGGAGTCCAGTATAACAGATTGAATGTAATGTTTATCTGCGTATGGCCCCCAAATTTCCAACCCTGGTGCGCCTGACATTCCATGTCGCAATGCCTGCACTTTTTTGGAACCAATGTTTATCCAATCCACATGGAAGAATTTGATATCTGGGATTGGGCCACCATTCATTTCCTCAAAAATCTTTGGTGCCAACGGTCCTTGAATTTGGAACCGATAGTGTTCGCGGATGACCCTTTCTCCTTCTGGTCGTGAAGGGGAGCGCGGATCGTAACGAAGCCGAACATTCCATTGCCCCTGTGCGGCGCAGAACATCAACCAGTTAGAGGTCGGCGCCCGTCCAACCAAAATATATTTGTTTTCATGTTCACGAAAAATAATGTGGTCGCCTATGACGTGACCATTGGGCGTAACAGGAACATAGTGTTTAGCCCTATTGAGTTCGAAATTCGCAAAAGAGTTTATTGCATGATGAGATAGAAATTCAGTGGCTTGAGGCCCTTCTACAATCACTTCATCCATATGGTGTGTCTGATCAAATAAAACCGCACCTTCACGCCATGCGGTTTGCTCGCTCCGCCAATTTCTATATTCGGGTGTGACGACCGGATAAACATACATTCCAGCTTGGGAGTTTCTCAACATCTCTACTGGGTTGTTAAATTGCTGCATTTTTTTGCTTAAACTTGTCACGGATTCATGCTCCTTTGTGAGTTACTAATTCCAGTCCTGGAATTTTTTTTGCGAGGCTCGGTTTGGTATTAAGTACAAACTCCAGATTTTTTCTGGCCAATCGCGCGTGCTCACGCGCCAACCATTCTGCTCTAGCGCCTTCGCGACTTAGAACAGCATTCCAAATTTCTTTATGTTGGCCTTGCGCGAGCTTAACGCTATCGCCAAAGTTCGGTAGTTTGAGTTGCTCTATAAGAAACGCATCAGGGGATGCTGCAGGCAGCCGATTTACGCGATCTATTTCAGTTAAAAGGACCTGAGAGCGACACAGATTGTTCAGCTGCAGATGCAATTCGGAATTCAAAACAACATAATCGCCAAGTACAAAATCGTCTTTACTCAATATTCCATCAATTTGGCTCAATGTTTGGTCAACTTTGAATTTCTGACTTTCATCGATGCCACGTTCAGCAGCCAATCTGACCGCCGTTCCTTCAAGAACCCCCCTAATTTCAATCGCATCAATTATATCATCAATTGAAAAACTTGAGACAAGGCAACCGCCAGATTCATTTCGCGTCAATAAGCCTTCGCTTATGAGTTGTTCAAAGGCTTGGCGAAGAGGCGTTCTACTGATGCCAAGATCATCGCATAAAGCCAATTCCGTCAGTCTTTCGCCTGGCTGGAATCTTCCGCCAAGGATATCGTTTCTTAGCGATGCTAAGGCATTTGTGACTGCTTTGTTTCGCTTGCTTGGCACTGAAATCTTCCACGACGTTTTTCAGGATGTATACAATAGATGGTATTTTTACGGAGGAAGTACAGACATATTTCGAAAAAAATAAGGAATTACGTTAGAAGAAAATCAAAATTGTATACAAAAATATAAATTTAGTAGATAGGTAACGTAGCCAAATTTAGGATTAATGCCGGTATGCAAACCACAAGCTGGACAAATGTTGCGATATTTTTAGCCGGCGGAACAATTGCCGCGATCCATATCGGGAAGGTCCCCACAGCTTTAGCCATTATTCAGTTAGAGTTTGAGATGAACCTGATTCTCGCAGGTTTATTTTTCTCCATTTTCAGTCTGATCGGGGTCTTCTTGGGTGTGAGTGCGGGGTCGATTTTTACGAAGGTCGCATCCAGTAAAATAATTTTCTCAGCTTTCGCTATTTTGGCGATTTGTGACGTTGCTGGTGCTCGAACGGATGATTTATTTGTTCTCTTTCTAAGCCGGATTTTTGAGGGGTTGTGCTTTGTTGCAATAGCCGTCACTTTTCCAACCTACATCGCTTTTGTTACAAACGCTCGAGATCGACCATTAGCGTTGTCGATTTGGAGTTTGTTCATCCCTATTGGGTTTGCTATTTCTTTAACCACATCATCCGCTTTACTTAGCAACGGAAATTGGAGGGATATGTGGACCTTCTGTGCTATCCTGTCCTGCCTGTACTTGGTTATTGCCTATATTTTCATTCCCAAAAATACGCATAAAACTCTGTCGAATAAAAATCCTTTGAATATCATTCGGAGCGTAATTTCAGATCTGAATTTGTTGAAATTATCGATGATATTTACTTTTTATGCCTTTCAATGGATTACGATAATCGCTTGGTTTCCAAGCTTTCTCGTGGAAAATTTTAACTTAAATTTGCAAAATGCCGCCATCTTTACGTCTCTTGCGGTTATTGTGAATATCCCTGGAAATCTTTTGGGGGGACGGTTGAACCAGCTTAATTACAAGCCCAAACGCATTCTGATGTTCGCAACCTTGGCAATGTTTGTGTCAACATGTGGTATCTTTTTTTCGACTTTTGGACCAATTTTCGCCGTTTTCTCGGCCCTGTCGTTTTCTTTTTTTGCGGGCTTGGTCCCATCGACACTTTTTGCAAATGTTCCTGTTTTCAGTCCATCCAGAGAACATCTCGGTGCGGCCAACGGTCTGCTTTTTCAGGGATCGGCTTTTGGGCAGTTGATTGGGTCTCCAGTTGTGGCAAGTTTCATTTTCTTTGGCGGGGGAAATTGGACGTATGCTGGTGCCCCACTTTTGATCTGCGCCTCTGCACAGCTCTACCTAAGCAACAAACTCGCCAGCAAGACATGAAAAACCTGTCCCAAATAACTGAAATAGAATTAGAATCAGGTGTTGCCATCTTATCAATTTTGCAGTTTTTGGGTATTAGAAGGGTCAGATAACAATGAAAAGAACAGAATTTACGCTCGTTTTTATTCCCGGTTTGCTCAGTGATCGCAGAGTTTGGGAACCTGCTGCTTCTTTGGTTTCCAAAAAATTTACCCAGCCTGTAAAATTCATTGAATTTGACCTTGAAGACAATATCACGCGAATGGCTGAAACCGTGTTGGATGAAACGGGTGGGCCGCTGGTTCTCTTGGGGCATTCGATGGGTGCCCGCGTAGCCCTTGAAGCTGCCAGATTGGCAGGGAAAAGGATTGAAGCGCTAGCGTTGTTTGACACGGGTACACATCCTTTAAAGCCGGGCGAAATAGAGAAAAGACAGGCTGTCATCGATCTTGCATACGACCAAGGGATGTCCGTGCTGGCAAATTCATGGCTGCCACAAATGCTTCATGAAAAATCGATCAAAGACAGAGCTATTTTTGATTCTTTGTTTGATATGGTTATTACCAAAACGCCGCAGCTTCATGAGCGCCAAATACATGCATTAATTAACCGGCCAGACGCCGTCAAAACGCTGGAAAGTATTAACTGTCCAGTTTTGCTCGGAGTTGGTAATGACGATAAATGGTCGCCGGTAAGTCAGCATCGGGAGATGCAGTCAATGTTACCATCAGCAAATCTGGCTATCATTGATGATGCGGGTCATTTTTCGCAATTTGAAAAACCGGCGGATGCATCATTTCACATTTTGAATTGGCTCGCTTCTCTGTGAGATAAGAAATAAATTCGCATCTGAAATTTGACCAGTTATAGAAAAACGTCACTGCTTCTCTTTTATCGCGATGCGTCAGCTTGGCAGCGATCGTTAGATAACTGTCCATAGAATGTCCCAAACAATTCTAATGATTGGGGAGAAAGATCAATTTCAGAGCGATGCAGAGCAGCAATACCAAAACCAGTTTGTCAAAAATTTCGACATTTACATTGCGCGCAATCCACGAACCTATCGGCATGCCCACCAGAATGGGTACTATTGCAAATACACTGAGCAACATTCGTTCTGGTGTCAAAATACCGACGCTTATAAGTGTTGGAATTTGAACCAATGACATTGCGACAAAGACAACAGAAATTGTTGCCATGAAGGTTAAACGGCTAAGTTTGAGCGCATTCAAAAATGTTAGTGTGACTGGCGCTGAAATTCCCCCAACACCTTGCAAAATACCTCCAATCATGCCCGCCGGCACAACCAACAGATTTGCAAGTTTTGGAGAAAGCTTCCAAGTTGGACGTATCAATTTAAACGCTACATATCCAACGACCACAAATGCCACGATCCGCATCAGAAAATCCGCCGGTAGAGCTGACAACATAATTGAACCCAACCCAGCTCCGATTCCTGCTGCGACCGCGAAGATGAGAACAAATTTCAGCGACAGCAGATTTTTGCGAAACTGCCAGCCTTGCCAGAGATTCGATACGAGGTTTGGTAAGACAAAGACAGACACCGCGAATGGCACACCATAAAGCATTGATAGTATTGGTACGGCGATGATCGGGCTCCCTGCGCCAATAGCTCCCTTCAGGATTCCCCCCAAAAGAAAAGCAACGGTTGCCAGCAGTAAAGTGTAAAAATCCATCAATGCGCATCCGAAACGGCGCAGCTGAGATCCAGCAGCACTTGGCGTCTTTCATTGCGGATAATTTCAATTGCGTGCTTTAGCGCAGCAGGCAAGTCTGCCCCATTTTCCAGCCGTATCGCATGGGCACGGGAGGCCTTTGCAACAGTCGCAAAATCGGGAACTGGTTTAAGCGATGTCAAAGGTACAGTATCTGAATGGGCTGATAATTCGTCCCGATATCCATTGATAACAGACCGGCGGACAGCGTTCCACATTTCATTGTTCTTCACAATCGTGAGAATTGGCAACTCTAGGGCTTCGGCAATTTGATGGCAAGCGACGGGGTTGGCAAAGATGTAACTCCCGTCCCCCATAG
>Ga0075480_10001513_pt1 | contig 14751 bp, 12 predicted proteins | sample DEB08_DNA_7_FD_81590 | JGI IMG/M metagenome (GOLD analysis project Ga0075480, IMG submission 81590) | Aqueous microbial communities from the Delaware River and Bay under freshwater to marine salinity gradient to study organic matter... | ecosystem: Environmental > Aquatic > Marine > Coastal ... | reverse complement strand
TTCGACGATCATGGCGACCCCCTGACCGCCCCCGATGGCGCAGGTCGCCAGCCCACGTGCTCGCCGCTTGGGCGGGGACAGGGACTGCAGCGCTGAGAACAATCGCACGGCCAATACGGTGCCAGAGGCCCCCCAGGGATGACCGAGTGCGACCGCCCCGCCATCGGCGCATACGCGAGGATCGTCTTCGGCGATGTGCAGATCGTCGAGCACCGCGAGAACCTGGGCGGCGAAGGCTTCGGTGATCTCGATCCGATCGAGTTCATCGAGTCCGATCCCGGTCCGGGCACACACCTCCCGCACAGCGGGAACAGGGCCGAGACCGGGCCAGCGCGGATCGACACCGGCTCGGGCACAGCCGAGGATCGCCAGTCCCGGCAGTTCCCGTTCCGCTCTGATTTCCTCTGTCACGATGGCGACCGCAGCAGCGCCATCGCTGACCGGGCAGGAGTTCCCCGCAGTGACGCTCCCTCCTTCAACGAACGCAGGAGGCATTCGCTCGAGGAGGTCGGGCCGCATGGACCGTGGCCGGTCGTCTCGATCGACCATCTCGTCGTCGATACCGGTCGGCACGCTGACCAACTCTGCCGCGAAGCGGTCCTCGTGTTGGGCGAGCAACGCCCGCTGGTGCGAGCGCAGTGCATAGTCGTCCTGGCGGCGACGTGGGATCCCACGACGGGCGGCAAGATCGTCTGCGGCCGGACCCATGTCGGGATCACCGATTGATTCGGGGGCGAAGGGCGAGCGCCCCGGTTCCGCCTGACTCGCACTTTCAGCTCCACCGGCGATCACCACGTCGGCCTGACCGGAACTGATCTCAGCGGCGGCGAGGCAGAGGGCGTCGAGGCCGGCGCCACACTGACGATCGATAGTGACTGCGGGGGTCGTGATTGGCCAGCCTGCGGCCAGGGTGGCCACGCGAGCGGGATTTCCACCGGGACCGCGGGCCATGCCAATGATCACATCCTCCGGTGTGGGGAGCGACGTGGGGAGAACCGATCGCAGGTCGGACAACACACAGGTGAGGAGGTCGGTAGCGGTGAAGTTGGCGAGGCCGCGACCGCTCGTGGTGATGGGGGTGCGCCGCGCCATGATGATGACGGGTGTACGCGAATCGATCACCGGGTCACCTCCGTGCGCAGTCGGACTCGGTCGATCTTGCCATTCGCCATTCGGGGCAGAGCCGACATGGGGAACCAGGCCCGCGGACGCATCGGGCCCGGGAGATGCTGGGAGGCGGCTCGAAGGCTCCCGGTGTCGAGATCAGCGACGAATGCCGCGGCGAGCACTTCTCCGAGTTCATCGTGCGAAAGTCCGAAGACTGCGATCTCGCGCACCCCGGGAACCGCCGTGAGAGCCCGTTCGACATCTTCAACCAGGACGGTGTGACCAGCGGTGGTCACTGCGGTGTCTCCGCGACCTGACACATGAAGCCGACCCTGTTCATCGAGCGCTCCATGGTCACCCACGCTGGCCCAGCCGCCGTCGCGGAGCAGGGCACCCTCGGCGCCGGCAAGATAGCCACCGGAGAGATAGGGGGAGCGAACCCAGATCACGGTGTCCCGAATCTCGACATCCACATCCGGAAGAGCATCGAATCCGCCGGGGTCACGATGTGCGCCGACAAAGGAGAGTTCCGCAGCGCCGTAGTACTCCACCATGTCGATGCCAAGGTGATCGGCTGTGTGCCACAACTCGACCGGGGCGGTAGCGCCTGCGGTGACGAGCAGTCTCGGGGGAGAGAATCGTCGCTCATTGATCCGATGGAGATATGAGGAGGCCGCTGACGGCACGCCGTGAACCACAGGAAGATCAACTACTCGGCTCAGTTCGTCCGGCGTTCCCAGGATCGGAGTCGCTCCGGAGTCCAGAGCGTGAAGGGCGGCGAATAGAACCATCGTGGATGTCCAGGGGCCGAGCAGTCCAACTGTCTCGCCGTCGTCTACCGCGAAGAGAGCATCAGCGGTGGCAAAGCTCGATGTCCATGACCCCCACGTTCGGATGATGCATCGCGGTTCACCGGTGGATCCGGAACTGAAGACGCCGAGATGTCCCGGCGGGAGCAGGGCGGACAGGCGATCCATGGTGGCGGGATCGATGTCCGTGGGTGCGGCGAGGAAAGATCGATCTTCGAGCATCGCCCGATGGGCTGCGAGGATCGACGGGTGGGGTGCGCGGGTACCGGACGTCACGGGCGAGTGATCAGACCGGGATACGCGCGATGGACCCCGGCTGCCGTTCCGGTGGCGATGACGACCTTGATCACGTCGCCGGGAAGGTAGACGGCTGCGGCCACGGCGGTGGCGACGAGGCCCGAGGTGCCGGTGATGAGAGCCTGGAGCGGTATGCCGAGTGCGTAGACGACCCCGATGCCTCCAACCGCATTCGCCAGGGCTCCCCACCACAGCGGATATTGGGGGAGGCGTCGGGCGACCAACCACCCGATGGTGCCCGCCCCGAACACCCAGCCGATGAGGTAGCCCACGCTGGGGCCGGCGAAGACGGCGAGCCCCCCGCGGCCCCCGGCGAGCAGCGGGAGGCCGAGGGCGACGAGAACCAGGAACACCGCGACCGAGGCCATCGCTCGGCGTGGGCCGAGGATCGAGCCGGCCAGCATGACCCCGAGGGTTTGCAGGGTGAGGGGGACGGCATTGCCAAAGACCGTGATCGCGCCGGGTAGCCCCAGCACGGAAATGAGGCCGGTGAAGGAGGCAATGAGCGCAAGATCCCGGGCCCCAGAACGCCGGCGTAGCGCATTCGGCACGTGGACAGGCTATCCTTTCATCAGGTCACACGCGGATCGAGGACGCAGGGGAAGGCGACACTCGATCGGAGGTGACCATGTCGTCGATCCTGCAGCCGTCCGCGCACGGTCTGCTCATGCTGCATTCAGTCCCGCGGGCTGTCATTCCGCACGTGGTCTGGGCGGTACGCGATGTGCTCGTGTCTCAGGCTCCCGAACTCGATTTTTCCCCCCAACCGGTGGCGCCGGGATCTCAGCGGGCGATCGCAGCCTGGCGTGGGACTCCCGGTAGCGGGGCACGGCTCGTCTCAGCTCTACGGGTCATGCCTGACACATGGTTCGAGGTCACCGAGGATCCGGGGGCGGAGCGGGACGGCGAGCGGTATGCCTTTACGCCCACTCTCGGTCTGTTCCGTGCCACCACGGGAGTGCACGGGGACATCTATCTCCACGAGGATCGTGTTCGTGCCGTCATCACCGCCTCCCGTGAGCACGGGGTCGATCTCGCCGATGGGCTGGCTCATCTCCTCGGGGAGGCTTGGGACGTGGAACTCGAGCCGTACCGTGTGGCGACGAGCGACACACCGGTGCGCGTGCTGCACCACGTGATCTGACGAACTGACTGCGTTACAGGGGGATGTTTCCGTGAGCCCCACGCACCCCGGGGGTGTCGAGAAGAACTTGGGCGATGCGTCGTCGAGTGTCTTGGGGTTCGACGATCTCGTCGACGACACCGATGTCGAGGGCTCGACCGATGCCGCCGGAGATCACCTCATGCTCCGCGGCAAGTTCGAGTTCTAGTTGGGCCCTGGTCTCCTCATCGGTCGCCTCAGCCAGACGTCGTCGGTGCAGGATGCGAACGGCGGCGACCGAGCCCATGACGGCAACCTCCGCGTCCGGCCATGCGAAGACCCTGGTGGCACCGAGAGACGAAGAGTTCATGGCGACGTAGGCGCCGCCATACGCCTTGCGAGTGACGACGGTGACACGAGGCACAACGCATTCGGCGAAGGCGTGCAGGAGTTTCGCACCCCGCCGCACGACACCGTCCCATTCCTGCCCGACACCCGGCAGATAGCCAGGAACATCGACGAGGACGACGAGGGGCACGGCAAGCGCATCGCACATCCGCACGAATCGCGAGGCCTTCTCTGCGCTTGCGGAATCCAGGCAGCCACCGAGGCGGAGCGGATTATTGGCCACGACACCGACGGTGCGACCGCCGAGTCGGCCGAGTGCTACGACGATGTTGGGTGCCCACTTCGTGTGCAACTCCACCATGGTGCCTTCGTCGAGCACCCCGTCGATGAGGGGATGTACGTCGTAGGCGCGTCGGCTGGAGTCGGGAAGCAGGCCCGCGAGATCACGATCGGTGACCGACTCCAGATCGAGCGACCCCTGAGCGCCCAGCAGGGACGCGACACGGCGGCCCTCATCGAGTGCCGCGCGCTCGGTCTCGGTGACGATGTGGACCACACCGCTGCGACGCCCGTGCGGGTCCGGGCCACCGAGGCGCAGCATGTCCACCTGCTCGCCAGTCACTGATCGAATCACCTCGGGGCCGGTGACGAAGATACGACCCTCGGGCCCGAGGATCACCACGTCGGTGAGGGCAGGTCCGTAGGCGGCACCGCCAGCTGCGGGGCCGAGCACGATGGAGATCTGCGCCACCTTGCCGGAGATCCTGGTCATGGCCGCGAACACTCGACCCACGCCGTCGAGGCTCGCCACCCCTTCACGCAGGCGTGCGCCACCGGAATGCCAGATGCCGACGACCGGGCACGAGTCCGCGAAGGCGCGGTCATAGGCGGTGACGATCGCGCGACATCCCTTCTCGCCCATCGCGCCGCCTTGGACCGTGGGATCGGTGGCAAAGGCGACCACGTTATGGCCATCGACACGCCCCACTCCCGACAGAACACCGCTGTCGTCCTCAGGAGTGATGATGGTGAAGGTGCCCTCATCGAAGAATTGCTCGAGGCGTACGCGGGGGGAGCGAGGATCCACGGTCGAGTCGGTCACGACACCGTCCTGAAGGCGAGAGCGACATCGTGTCCGCCGAATCCGAAGGAGTTGTTCAACGCCAGCAGGTCCCCGGCAGGTAGGGGGCGGACGTCGTTGGCGGTAATGTCGAGTCCGATCTGTGGATCGAGATCATCGATGTTGATGGTGGGGGGCGCCAGTCGATGGTGGAGGGCGAGGACGGTGAACACGGCCTCCAGTGCCCCGGCAGCTCCGAGGGTGTGGCCCGTCATCGACTTCGTTCCGGACACGATCGCCGTGGTGTCCTCGCCGAGCGCTGCGCGGATCGCGACGGCCTCGGCGATATCACCCTGGGGGGTCGAGGTGGCGTGCGCATTGACATGGACCACATCGGCCGCGGTCGCATCCGCGGCCTCGAGTGCGGCACGCATGGCACGAGAGGCGCCGAGTCCCTCCGGATCTGGCTGGGCGATGTGATGGGCGTCAGCGGTCATCCCGGCCCCGGCGAAGCGTGCGTAGATCCGTGCACCTCGCGCTCGGGCGTGATCCTCTCGTTCGAGCACGAGCATCGCTGCCCCTTCGCCCATGACGAAGCCATCCCGAGCGAGGTCATAGGGCCGCGAGGCAATCTCGGGATCCTCATTGCGCATGGACAGGGCTCGCATCGAGGCGAAGCCGGCGATGGTGAGCGGGTGGATGGGGGCTTCTGTTCCGCCCGCCATCACCACATCCGCCCGACCATCGGTGATCATCCTTGCTGCGACCGCGATCGCTTCCGCCCCGGACGCGCATGCGCTCACTGGCGCGTGCACCCCGGCAGCGGACATGCGATCGAGGCCGACGACGGCAGCCGGTCCGTTCGGCATCAGCATGGGAACGGTGTGCGGGGAAATGCGAGAGGGTCCGCGTTCCTTGAGCACGTCGTAGGCATCGAGCAGGGTGATGACACCACCGATGCCCGTGCCCACGACAGTCCCCATGCGATCAGGTTCGATCTCGGGCGATCCCGCATCGGCCCATGCTTCGCGCGAGGCGATGAGGGCACTTGCCTGGGATCGATCGAGACGCCGCAACTCCACTCGATCGAGAACCTCGGATGGTTCAACCGCGAGGGTCCCGGCGAAGCGCACCGGCAAATCGGCCGCCCACTCCTCGGTGAGAGGGCGAATGCCAGAAACACCGGACGTGACTGCCGCCCAGGTGCTTGCGGCATCCCCGCCTATCGGTGTGGTGGCGCCGATCCCGGTGACGACGATGCCCACGGTCAGGCCGTGGCCTTCTCGATGTAGGCGACGGCATCGCCGACGGTGCGCAGGTTCTTCACCTCGCTGTCAGGGATCTTCACGTCCCACTTGTCCTCTGCGGCCATGACGACCTCGACCATGGACAGCGAATCGATGTCGAGGTCGTCGACGAAGGACTTGTCGAGTTGGACGTCATCGACGGGAACGCCCGCGACCTCATTCACGATCTCGGCCAGGCCGGACAGGATCTGCTCGCTCACAACTGTTTCCTCTCATCTGTGGTGTGAATCGACGGGTGGTGCGAATGATTGATCAGGGTAGGCGCACGACCTGCGACGCGTACGCCAGGCCCGCGCCGAAGCCGATCAGCAGGGCGGTGCCACCGTGGGGGACCTCGCCGGTGGACAGCATTCGATCCATCGCGATCGGAATCGATGCCGCCGAGGTGTTGCCGGTCGTGGCGATGTCCCGTGCCACGGGAACGTGCTCGGGGAGTTTCAGGGCGCGGATCATGGCGTCGGTGATGCGCATGTTCGCCTGATGGGGAATGAACGCATCGAGGTCATCAGCCGCGACACCGGCAGCATCGAGGGATTCCTGCGCGGCCTTGGCCATGTGGGCGACGGCCCAGCGAAAGACCTGCTGGCCCTGCATCGACAGCGTGGGAAACCGCTCGCCACCGTGATCTCGATAATCGATGAGCGACTGCGTCATGGTGATGGCGTCGTACTGCTCGCCGTCGGAGCCCCAGACGACTGGGCCGATCGCGGGCTCGTCGGACGGTCCGACGACGGCAGCTCCGGCTCCGTCAGCGAAGATGAAGGCCGTCGAACGATCGGTGAGATCGATCCAGTCGGTGAGCTTCTCCACGCCGATCACCAGCACATGTTCCGCCGACCCTCCGCGCACCAGATCCTGGGCGAGAGCGATGCCGTAGCAGAAGCCCGCGCAGGCCGCTGAGATGTCGAAGGCTGCAGCGTTGTTCGTGCCGAGTCGGTAGGCGACCTCGGCCGCGGCCGACGGCGTGGGATAGGGGTGCGTGACGGTGGCGATGATGACGGTGCCGATCTGATCAGCCGTCACCCCGGAGGCAGCGAGGGCCTTCTCTGCGGCGGCGACTGACATGTCGCACACGGTCTCGTCCTCGGCCGCGTAGCGCCGCTCCACGATGCCGGATCGTTCCCGGATCCATTCGTCGGTGGAGTCGATGCGCTCGCAGACCTCGGCATTCGTCACCACGCGATCTGGGCGATAACTCCCAACTCCCATGATGCGTGCGTGAGCGGGACCGGTGGAGGTGCGCAGGGTCGTGCTCATGCGGGGGACTCCTCAACGCTGATGATCGGATGGAGGCGGAGCAGTGGCTGGCCGGGGGAGACGGGATCGCCATCCTCGACGACCCACTCGACGATCGTCCCGCCGTGGGGTGCGGTGATGTCGATGGACTCACGAAGGTTGGCCACCGTGCCGATGGCGCTACCCGGGGGCAGGGTGGTGACGCCTGTGCCGGGCGCGATGTGATCGGCGATGGTGAAGATGCCCTTGGCCGGAGCGACGACCAGTCGCCAACTCGGCGACGCCGACAGGGAATCCACACCGGGGGCGTGTCGGGAGATGAGATCCCAGGCCGCGTCGAGATCATCGGGGGTCTTCAGCGCCAGCGTCTCGACCCCGGGTAGGGATCGCTTGGCAAGGCCGGTGAGAGTCCCTGCGGGTGGAATCTCCAGGAGCGCGGTCACGCCGAGATCGGCCATCGTGGCCTGGCAGGCATCCCAGCGCACCGGCTTGGCCACCTGATGGACGAGTCGTCGGAGCACGTCTCGTCCATCGTGGACGATGCGGCCATCGGCGTTGCTGATGAGGCGAATGCGCGGATCATGCGTGGAGATCGCGCGAGCATGTCGGGCGAGAACGTCGACTGCGGACTCCATGAATCGGGTGTGGAAGGCGCCGGCGACCTCGAGTGGACGCACGCGCGCCTTCTCTGGGGCATCGTCGGCGAAGTCGGCGAGATCACTCATCCGACCGGCGACGACGATTTGGCCGCCGCCGTTGACGTTCGCTGGGGTGAGGTGGTGGCGTTCGGCTGCGGCGATGACCTCCTCGGCGTCTCCCCCGAGGACGGCGCTCATCCCGGTGGGTTCCGCGGCGGCCGCCAGGGCCATCGCGCGGCCGCGTTCGCGAACGAAGACCATGGCCTGTTCAGCGGTGAGGACACCGGCGGCCGCGGCCGCGGTGATCTCACCCACGCTATGGCCGGCACCGGCACCGATGCGCACGAAGGCCTCGGCCGGATGTGGGAACAGTGACAGCAGGGTGACCAGACCAGCGCCGACGAGGAGGGGCTGGGCGATGGCGGTGTCGCGGATTGTCTCGGCATCGGAGACCGTTCCGTGAGTGATCAGGTCCACACCGGCGACGGTGGACAGCCACTCCACCCGCTCTCGCACACCGGGAGCCTCGAGCCATGGGGTGAGGAAGCCGGGGACCTGGGCGCCTTGACCGGGAGCGACGATGACGAGCACGCCCATACCCTTCCGCTACCAGTGGCTGGCTGGCCCCGCGAGCGGTGCCAATGTCGACCAGTAAAGATTAGAGGAATCCTACAACGCGCTCATGGGGAGCCTGCGTCCAGGCGATCCCAGACGAGGGCCAATCGGAAGGCTAGGGCATCCCGCGGTTCGGTAGGGCTGCGGCCCGAGAGCGTCTCAATGCGGCGGAGTCGATGCCGCACCGTGTTGACATGGACGAACAGCAGGCGTGCGGTGGCCTCGAGGGAGCCGGCCTGCTCCAGGAAGGCGGCGAGGGTGTCCACGAGCACCGGATCGGATCGTCGGAGGGGGTCGATGATGTCGGCGATCAGCGCCTCTCGAGCACCGGGTTCGCCGGCGAGCGCTCGCTCAGGGAGCAACTCGACTGCGGCGACAGGCCGGGGTGCCTGTGGCCAGGCGGGCGCAGCACGCCAGGCGAGGAGGGCCTCATGGGCCGTGGCGGCGACCTCGGCGAGCCCGGTGGCAGGTGCACCGTGGATCACCGGACCCGCACCGAAATGTGAAACGAGCAACCGAGCGACCCGTGCGGTATCGGCGGGCGAGGGGGTGGCGGCGATGACCACGAGGGTACGACCGTGCAAACCTGCAAGCAGGTCGATGCTGTGGTGGTGCGCCGTGCGCCTCAGCAGGTCGACCACCGACTCGCCACCTTGTGCCTCCACTGACTCCGGTGGTGAACCGACGAGCACGACCGCACCGGTGTCAGCGGTCCAGCCCAAGGCAGCCGCGCGTGCAGGGAGTGAAGGGTCGGAGTCGCTGCGGAGCATGCCGTCGAGGACGAGGGCTTCCAGGCGTGCGTCCCAGGCGCCTCGCGCCTCGGCGGCTCTTGCGTAGACCTCGGCGGCGGCGAAGGCGACTTCCCGGGAATACACCAGGACTGCGCCGCGCACCTCGTCGGCGGCTTCACTGCCGGCGAGTCGAGGAAGGTGCTCCTCGATCAACTCGATGGTGCATCGAACCATTGCGACGGTCTGTTCGAGGGAGATGGTCCGCGCTAGGTCTTGCGGGGCGGTGTCGAAGACATCGACGTTGACCGCAGGTCGCGGGGCATCATGAGCGAACCAGTCGACGAAAGCGGAGATGCCCGCCTGTGCGACGAGACTCACCCAGGCGCGTTCATCAGCGGGCAGTTCCCGAAACCATGGCAACTGGTCATCCATCCTGGCCGTGGCGGCGGTGGCAAGGGCGCCACTTGCGCGTTGGAGTCGGCGCGCGGCCTCGTGGCGATGGTCTCGCTTGTCCTCCGACAGGGTCATCCGATGATCAACCGAGGATCAGCCGAGAGTGGCGGAATCCAGGCCGGTCACGGCACCGATGATCCGGCCGATCACAAAGGTCACTCCCGCGGCAAGGACGCCGACGAATAGCTGGCGTACCGCACCGTGGGTGATCCCTCGACCGGAGAATCGGCCGACCATGCCACCCACGAGAAGCATCGCGATTCCGGAGAGCGTGATCGCGATGATGAGCGCGAGGTTGCCGCCGGTGAACAGGTAGGGCAACACGACGACGAAGGCGCCGATGGCGAAGGCGATGAAGCTGAACAGGGCCGCCCTGATCGGTGAGCCCAATTCATCGGGGTTCAAGCCGAGTTCCTCGCGTGCCAAGGTGTCGAGGGCAGTCTTCGGATCGCTCATGATGCGCTCGGCCGTCTTGCGGGCTGTCTCCTTGTCGAGGCCCTTCGCGCGGTAGATCAGTTCAAGTTCTCGCTTCTCCTCCTCGGGCTTCTCGGCGAGCTCGTGTGCCTCCATGTCAATCTCCCGGCGGAAGAGATCTCGCTGGCTGGCCATGCTGACGTACTCGCCTGCAGCCATAGAGAAGGCACCTGCGAGGAGCCCGGCGATGCCGGCGAACAGTATGACCGCGCGGTCGATGCCGGAGCCGGCAAAACCCATCACGAGAGCGGTGTTGGACACAAGGCCGTCGCTAATGCCGAAGATTGCGGCGCGCCACTGACCGGAGGAGTCCGCCCGATGCCAGTGCTCGCCGAAGTCGATGTCACCCGATGTGGTCACCGTGGGCTCGGGATGATCGCCGGCGGATCCTGCCCGCAGGCGACGGAATGTCTCCGCGTGCTCCCGTTCGTCACTGGGCATCGTGGCCAATGCTTCGGGTTCATCGTCGTACATTCCCGCGTCAGCCTGCTCGGCCTGCTCGAGATGGGCCAGGACGTCGTTCATGCCAGAGACACCGGCGGCGCGTGCCCGCGCGACAAGGGCGGCGTCATCAGGATCGAGGCTGCTCGGCGGAGGAGGAATGGGCACTGCACTCTCGGTGAGCTTTTCCACCCAGTGCTCCGCGTGGCGATCCTCGATGTCGGCGAGTTCGAGCAGCGCTTCCCGCCGTTCGCCGTCAGTGGCCTCGGCGAGCGTGCGGTACAGCAGGGCTGCGTTGCGCTCCGCCTCGAGGTAGCGCAGGAACCGTCGCGGATCGCGTGAACTCATCCTGACCCTTCCGTGTTGCCGGCATCGGCGGCCGCGGGATCGTCGAGTCGGTACCGATCGATCGCAGTGCGGACCTGGCTACTGCCGATGGATCCCTGATCGGCCAACCGGGACAGGGTCTGCACCACGATGGATTCGGCATCGACGAGGAAGTGGCGACGCAACGCACCGCGGGTGTCCGACATGCCCCAGCCATCGGTTCCGAGTGAGACGAAGTCACCGGGCACCCACGGGCCTATTTGATCGGCAACGGCCCGCATGAAGTCCGACACCGCGATGAAGGGACCTGATGAGTCGGCGAGGCGTCGGGTGACGTACGCCTCACGGGTGACTCCCTCGGGATCGAGCAGGGCCTCGCGATCGCGTGCCAGGCCGTCGCGGCGCAGTTCGTTCCACGACGTCACCGACCACACCTCCGCCTGAACTCCCCATTCAGCGGCGAGCATCTCCTGGGCACGCAGGGCCCAGGGCACGGCGACACCGGAGGCGAGGAGGGTCGCTTTCGGACCATCGCCTGGGGGTGCCGGGCTGATCCGGTGCATGCCCTTCACGATCCCGTCGACATCGACTCCTTCGGGCTCGGCCGGCTGCAAGTAGGGCTCGTTGTAGACGGTGAGGTAGTAGTAGACGTCCTCGGAGTCCTCGCCATACATGCGCCGAAGCCCTTCGCGCACGATGTGGCCGATCTCGTAGGCATAGGCCGGGTCGTAGGCGATCACTGCGGGATTTGTCGCGGCGAGCAGGAGTGAATGCCCGTCCTCATGCTGCAGTCCTTCACCATTGAGTGTCGTGCGCCCCGCTGTGGCGCCAAGTACGAAGCCACGGGCCATTTGGTCCATGGCCGCCCAGAAGCCATCGCCGGTTCTCTGGAATCCGAACATGGAATAGAAGATGTAGATGGGGATCATCGGCTCGCCGTGCGTGGAGTACGACGTTCCGGCAGCGGTGAACGACGCGACGGATCCCGCCTCGTTGATGCCCTCGTGCAGGATCTGCCCATCCACCGACTCGCGATAGCTCAGGACTAGATCGCGGTCCACCGACAGGTAGTGCTGACCATGCGGGTTGTAGATCTTCGCGGAGGGGAACAGTGAATCCATGCCGAAGGTGCGAGCCTCATCAGGAATGATCGGGACGAACCGCGCCCCGATCTCCTCGTCCCGCAGCAGGTCCTTCAGTAAGCGGACGAAGGCCATCGTCGTGGCCACCGGCTGCTTGCCGGATCCTCGGCGCATGACGTCATAGGCGTTCTCATCCGGTTGGGGAAGAGCCTTCGCTCGGACCCGGCGCTCGGGCACGGATCCACCAAGTCGACGTCGACGGTCGAGCATGTAGCGCATGGTGTCGTCGTCAGGGCCAGGGTGGTAGTACGGCGGGAGCACGCCATCCCCGAGGTCGGCATCACTGAGCGGGATGTGCAGGCGATCGCGGAAAATCTTCAGGTCGTCGAGGGTGAGCTTCTTCATCTGGTGGGTGGCATTTCTCGCCTCGAAGTGCGAGCCGAGTGTGTAGCCCTTGATGGTTTTCGCGAGGATTACGGTGGGCTGCCCGGTCGTCTCCACCGCTGCCTTGTAGGCCGCGTAGACCTTGCGGTAGTCGTGACCACCGCGTTGCAACGACCACACCTCATCGTCGCTCCAGCCTTCGACGAGTTTCAGGGCGCGGGGATCGCGGGCAAAGAAGTGATCGCGCACGAAGGCGCCGTCCTCGGCTTTGTAGGTCTGGAAGTCGCCATCGGGGGTGGAGTTCATGATGTTCACAAGCGCGCCATCGCGATCGCGGGCGAGCAACTCATCCCACTTGCGCCCCCAGATCACCTTGATGACATTCCAGCCGGCACCGCGATACAGCGACTCCAACTCCTGGATGATCTTTCCGTTGCCGCGCACGGGTCCGTCGAGCCGCTGGAGATTGCAGTTGACGACAAAGACGAGATTGTCTAGCTCTTCTCGTGCCGCGAGGCCGAGCGCACCGGCGGACTCCACCTCATCCATCTCGCCATCGCCGAGGAACGCCCACACGCGCTGCTGCGAAGTGTCCTTGATTCCCCGCGCCTGGAGGTACTTGTTGAAGCGCGCCTGGTAGATCGCGTTCAGGGGACCGAGTCCCATGGACACCGTCGGGAACTGCCAGAACCAGGGCATCAGCCGAGGGTGCGGATAGGACGGCAAACTTCCGCCCGCATGCGACAACTCCTGTCGGAACCCGTCGAGTTGGTTCTCATTCAGGCGGCCCTCGAGGAAAGCGCGGGCGTAGATACCGGGAGAGGCGTGGCCCTGGAAGTAGACCTGGTCACCACCACCGGGGTGATCGGGGCCGCGGAAGAAGTGATTGAACCCCACCTCGTACAGAGAGGCGGAGGAGGCGTAGGTGGAGATGTGTCCGCCCACGGAGATCCCCGGCCGCTGGGCGCGATGCACCATGACCGCGGCGTTCCAGCGAACGTAGCGCCGGATCTGTCGCTCGATGGCTTCGTCGCCGGGGAACCAAGGTTCCATTTCCGGTGGGATGGTGTTGATGTAGTCGGTCGAGCGCAGGCTCGGGATTCCCACATTGCGCTCTGCGGCACGGCGCAGGAGAGAGAGCATGAGGTAGCGGGCCCGGTAGGGACCCGCGGCGTCCACGACCTGATCGAGTGCGGCTGTCCACTCCGACGTTTCCTCAGGGTCGACATCGACGTATTGGGTGGGCAGTCCGCCGGCGAGCAGGGGTTGGGGTCGTAGCAGTGGATCGACGCTCATCAGGTTGCCTCTCTTCGCATCGGGGTGTGATGCCGGGTCTTCTCATCGTGGTCGTGGCTCATCGGGTCTCGAAGAGCCCTCACAACCCCTCTATCCTCTCTCACCCCTGCTCGAAGCGCACCGATACCCATGCCCTTGAGTGGAGCGACGGAAGACTTCGGGGCAGCAAGATGGGGCAATCCGGTCAACTCGCTTGCCAAGTGGTGTCCGGTCCGGTGGACTACGGACATGTCCGCCGAGGTCGCGGGTGTGGTCAGCGTGCTGGGAATCGAGCCGGGCCACCTCGTCTGGGAAATGGGAGTCGACGACGACTGCGATGACGAGCTTCGCTCTGGGCTCGCATCGGTCGAGGGCCTCGAGGTCATCAAGGAGGACGAGGATCCCGATGACGTCGTCGATGTTGTCCTGCTGTGGTGGCGCGACGACGATGGGGACCTCGTGGATGCCCTGGTCGACGCGATCGGCCCGCTCGCCGATCACGGCGTCGTCTGGTTGTTGACGCCCAAGCCAGGTCGGGACGGGCATGTGGAAGCCGAGGACATCGCTGATGCGGCGCCGACAGCCGGACTGCAGCAGACATCGACGGTGAGTGCTGGCCGGGACTGGCAGGGCACCCGGCTAGTGGCGCCGCGAGCCCGGAAGTAGACCCGGAAGCGCCGACCTCACTCGACGAGCCACACCCCCGAGTCCATCGGAAATCCCCTCGATCGTGGACAGGGCCGTGCGCAGAGCCTCGCCGCCGGGAAGGTCCGGCGCCGTGGCGAGACCTCGGGCGACGACGAGAAGCCCGGGGACATCGCTGACGGCGATCTCTCGACGGCTCGCAGCGGCCAGAGGGGACCGGCGCCCCGCTGCGATATCGAGGATGACGGCCTCATCACCCTCAATCCGCGGGCCTGTGGCGCTCAGCGCGGGACCCACCAGCGCGGTTCGCCTGGACCCCTCGGACACGGCGGTGCCGACGGCGATCCGTGGCGTAACCACGATGAGACGGTAGTCACCTGGACTGTGCGCGCACACGGCCCCCGTCGTGTCGACGAGGGA
>Ga0075480_10001512_pt1 | contig 14753 bp, 15 predicted proteins | sample DEB08_DNA_7_FD_81590 | JGI IMG/M metagenome (GOLD analysis project Ga0075480, IMG submission 81590) | Aqueous microbial communities from the Delaware River and Bay under freshwater to marine salinity gradient to study organic matter... | ecosystem: Environmental > Aquatic > Marine > Coastal ... | reverse complement strand
GCACCGTCGAGCCTGGCTACAAATACAGCGACGAGGTTTTGCAGGCCGCGATGGACCAGGCGAACACCGACAACGCGATCATGAACGAAATTTTCTACAAAACGCTGCGGCAGACGGGCAACCCCGATTTGGCGACCGCTGCGGCAAACGCGGCGAGCTTCTCGCCCGGCGTGGGCACCATGATCGGTTTCGAGGACGCCTACCGCGCAGCCGCGGATATACCCGACGCGTACCGCGAGGGAGACTACATGGACATGGCGAAAAACGCTGGCATGGCCGCGATGGGCGTCGCCGACGCCGCGTTGACGCTGGCACCCTTTGCCAAGCAGATGGTCCGCGGGGCGCGCGGCTTGCCAAACGCCATGCGTAACGCCGGGAATGCTGCGTCGCGCGGCATTGACGCGATGGACAACTTTATGGCCCCTCGCCCACCCAAGCCAAACCAGTCCGCTCTATTCAATGAGGTAGCAAGATACCTCGAAAGCCGAGGTAACTAATGGCGATCACCACATACGCGGAGCTGAAAAGCTCGATCACTGATTTTCTCAACCGGGATGACCTGGACACCGTCGCGCCGGACTTTATCACGCTGGCGGAGGCTGACTTGTCCCGCAAGGTGCGTCACTGGCGCATGGAGGGCCGCGCGACCGCGGAAATCGACACGCAATACAGCGCCATCCCGGCTGATTTCCTGGAGGTCATCACGTTTCACGTCACGTCCGGCAATTTGCGCCCCTTGGAGCTAATCAGCCAGGCTGAGATGCTGCAACGGCGGTACGAAAATCTGGATACCTCTGGCAAGCCCGCGTACTACGCCCTGACGGCTGGCGAAATCGAGGTGTACCCCACCCCGGACGGCACGTACACGACCGAGCTGTACTACTACAAGCGGATTTCGGCGTTGAGCGACAGCAACACGTCCAACTGGCTGTTGGAGTATTTCCCGGACGCATACCTATACGGATCCTTGGTGCACTCAGCGCCTTACTTGAAGGATGACGCGCGGCTGCAACTTTGGGCGGCGCTTTACGAGCAGGCGATTGCCTCAATCAACCGCGAAAGCGAAGCAACCAAGTTCGGCGGGTCTGGCCGTCGCATGAAGATAAAGGCGTACTAAGATGAGCTTTTCAAACACCTACGAAACACACGTATTAAATTACGTTTTCACTACGACGTCCGTGACCCGGCCGACAGCCTGGTACTTGGCGTTGTTTACGTCCAACCCGGCGGAAGACGCCAGCGGCACTGAGGTCAGCACCTCCGGCACCGCGTACGCGCGTCAATCGGCGACGTTCACGGTTTCCGGCAACACCGCGTCGAATTCTGGTGCGATTGAGTTCCCGACTGCCACGGCGTCATACGGAACGGTGTCACACGTCGGCATTTACACGGCGTCTACTGGGGGTGACTTAATCGCATACGCGGCGTTGAGCACGAGTAAAGTGATCGACACGGGCGACGTGTTCCGCGTCCCTGACGGCGACCTAGACGTGACCCTAGACTAATGGCTGACACAACCTACCGCACCGGGTTTGGCACTGGCGCCTTTGGCGTCGAGGCTTACGGTGTGGACGGCGTCTTCAAGGAGGGTGCCGGGGTCGTTGTCGGCGTGACCTCTACGGTATCCGCCGTCGTCCGGGTGCGCCTCGCGGCGTCTATCCCGGCGACGGTGTCAACGACTGCATCAGACGCCCAGAGGGTGCGGGAAAGCGCCGCGACGGCATCATCCAGTACAACCAGCTCCTGCGCCGCTCAGCGCGTCCGTGAGGGCGACGCAACGCCAGCGGCCAGCGCGACACCTACAGCGTCAGCGCAGCGTGTGCGTGAGGGTGACGCCACCCCGGCGGCGGCGCTGAGTGGATCCGCGTCTGGTGAGAAGGTAAGGTTGGGATCCGCGACGGCATCGCCCGCGTTAACGAGTGCCGCAAATGCGGTGACAATCGTGAGCGTCTCGGTCGCCCTGCCCTGCTCGTCTTCCGTTGTCGCGGTTGGAAATCGCGTGCAGTTCAGCGGCGCGGCAATTGCGACGGCGGCGACATTTACGGCAAACGCCATTGAGAAATGGGAACCAACCGCGGATACGGCGTCCGACACTTGGACTGGCGTCGACGCTGTGTCTGACACCTGGACTGACGGCGTCCCGGCCAGCGATACCTGGAGTGAGGCCGCGTAGCATGAATTTTTGGCGGATCCGACGCTTTGTGAGATAATTTGCACAACGGGTCGGGGCGGCTCGTTTTCCCCTCACATCGACGGAAGACTGCGCCTTGGCGAACACTAAGGAGTTGAGCAATGGCAGATACCACCACCACCACGTACGGCTTAACTAAGCCAGAAGTCGGAGCGTCAGAGGATACCTGGGGCACAAAGATTAACGACAACTTTGACAACTTGGACGATCTGCTTGACGGTACTACGCCTGTCACTGGCATTGATATTAACTCAGGTACGTTGGATGGTGTAACGATTGGCGGCACAACTGCGGGCGCTGGTACGTTTACCAATTTAACTGCGACAGGCACGACAACCCTAGCAGGCGCAAGCACATCCGCAGACATTACCTTCGGCGACAACGACAAAGCCATCTTCGGCGCAGGGTCTGACCTACAGATTTACCATGATGGGTCTAATAGTATTATACATGACGATGGTACAGGTGATCTGCAAATCCAAGCAAACAATTTGCGCCTTACTAATCAGTCTACGACTAGAACATATGCTGAGTTTATAAATGCAGGTTCAGCAACTCTTTACCACGACAACGCTCTAAAACTCGCCACCACCAGCACAGGCGTAGACATCACGGGGACTTTGACCAGCGATGGGCTGACTGTGGATGGTAATGCCGATGTTTCAGGACACGTTGATGTAGGTAATGCTTACTCTCTGCGATGGGGGGATGGTAATGAACGAATTACAGGTAATAACACAGGTTTACTTGATGCATACACCAACAATGCTAAGCGTTTAAGTATTAATGCTTCAGGCGACATCAGCTTCTACGAGGACACAGGCACCACGGCAAAGTTCTTCTGGGATGCGAGTGCTGAGAGTTTGGGGATTGGGACGAGTTCGCCACAAGAGAATTTGCACATAGCAGCAACTACACCTGTATTCCGTTTAGAGGGTGGCTCACGTTCCTATCAGCAATTTGTTAGCGGGACTGATTTTGTTATACGAGATGTGACCGCAACAGCAAACAGAATTACATTAGACAGCTCTGGTAATGTTGGGATTGGGACGAGTTCGCCAGCAGAAGAATTAGATATAAATGCAAACAACGCAACTGTGAGACTTGATGCAGCCTCTAATTCCAAATTTGGAAATCCTACTCTTCAGTTTCTAACCAACGCGGGAAATATTGATTACATAAACTTTGGCGACATAGACGATGCAGATGTTGGTCAAATTGCTTATGCACATGCTGCTGACTACATGACTTTTCGCACGGCAGCCTCAGAACGCATGCGCATCGACAGCAGCGGTAATGTTGGCATTGGTGAAACATCGCCAGTTATGCAGCTTCATGTATCTGGCGGTATTGCTGTTTCATCTGATAATACTTTGACGCAAGTAAGCAGATTGTATGAGGCTTCTGGCTTACAGATAGACAGTGGTGATGCTCAAAATAACACCCGCCCTATTGTGTTCAGAACAGGCGGCTCAGAACGCATGCGCATCGACAGCAGCGGCGATGTTTTGATCGGCAAAAGCGCGGTGAACAGCACAGCCGCCGGAACGCAAATTGAAAGTTTTGGTTTGGTTAGAATCATCCGCAATGGCGGTGATGCGTTGGCACTTCATCGCCAAAACTCTGATGGCCGGATCATGGAGTTCAACAGAGACACAACTAAAGTTGGCGTGTTTAACGTTGTCGGCGGTGATCTAGCGGTTGGAACCGGCGTTGCGGGTTTGCGGTTTGTTGATGGTTCAAATGCGATTGTTCCTTGGAATATGACCGGAAACAGTAGTTCAAATAATTCAATCGACCTTGGAAAGGCGAGCGAAAAATTCCGCCACATTTATGTTGAAGCGGGATCAGGTGCCGCGCAAAAGGGGTACTTGCCGAGGGCATGGATTAACATCAACGGCAGCGTTCCAAGTGTTCGAGGTTCTGGAAATGTTTCGAGTATGACGGAACCTCAAGCGGGAAAGTATTATGTGACGTTTGCAACTACTTTCTCTGATACAAACTATGTCGCCACCACAGGATTCCAAAGAAACCTCACAAGCGGAGATTTTGTTCAGGTTGGGTTCGCAAGAGGTGGCGGATATGATTATGTTGAATTTTTTAGCGGCGGGGCTTTGGCAGATTGTTCAAACCTTCAGGTCGTATGGCTAAGGTGAAAAAAATGACAAGAGTTATATATAAATGGACTGATGAAAACGGCGAATCTCGATTGGCTGTAATGCAACCAACTGATGAGGCTTTGGCTGAATATGGGATTGATGCAATATGCGAGAAAGATATTCCGCACGGTGTTCCCTATAAGATCATCGAGGATTCAGATTTGCCAGAGGATCGAACGTTTCGTGATGCGTGGACGGTTGACGATTCAATTCTCACTGATGGCGTGGGGGGTGAGTTTGATATGTTCATCACCGACCCATTACATCCGAATTATGTCGCGTCGGAGGAATAATAAATGATTACAGTGAACATGAATCAGGCAAAACAAATCAAAAGAAATATCATTCGAAAAGATCGAAAGCCGCTCTTGGAGAAATTAGATGTTGATTTCATGAGAGCGGTTGAATCGGGTGACACCGCATTGCAAGCAGAAATTTCCGCCAAAAAACAGGCGTTGAGAGATGCGCCGGCCGATCCTACGATTGACGCGGCAACAACGCCAGAGGAATTGAAAGCGATTGTTCCGGCGGCAATCACAAATGCACAATAGGAGAATAACATGCCAGCAACATTCACTTGGACTATCTCAAACCTAGAATACAACAACGACGCTGACCAAGGCGTTACAGTCGCACACTGGAGGTGCGTCGGCGTAGACGGTGACAACACAGCGTCATCCTACGGCACAACATCACATTCCCCTGATCCATCTGCGGATGATTGGGTGGCATATGCTGATCTGACAGAAGCCACAGTCTTAGGCTGGGTACATGATCAGGTTAGCCAAGAAGATACTGAGGCTGCAATCCAAGCAAAGCTGGATGCAATGGCAAACCCAACCTCACTCAGCGGTATGCCTTGGGCTGCTGAGTAATACATAGGAGATCACGATGGCAGATAAACAAGCAACGCCAATCACGATTGATGAAGTAGAATACACCCTAGAAGATATGACAGACGAGCAGCAAGCTATGGTGCGCCACATTGCTGACTTAGATCGCAAGATCGGCTCCGCTCAGTTTAGCGTGACGCAAATGTCAGTAGGCAAGGATGCGTTTGTAAATATGCTCAAGGCATCTCTAGCAGGCGAAGCCGAAGAAATCGCGGCTGAATGATACAACTACCAGACACTAAGCGACTGGACGGCTCTGCGCCGTCCTTTTGCGTTCAAACCCTTATATGGTAACATAATACCATCCAAGTTAACGTGAGGCGTGCATGTCCCTAATTGACCTAAACATCCCGGCTGGCGTCTATCGAAACGGGACTGACTTGCAGAGCATGGGGCGTTGGCGCGACGCCAATCTCGTTCGCTGGCATGACGGCGTTATGCGCCCGATTGGCGGTTGGCGCACCAGATCCAACACCGCAGGGAACGCCAAGCTGCGCGGCATGATGACCTGGATTGATAACTCAAACGACAGATGGATTGCCGCCGGGTCGTACAATAAGTTGTACGTCTACTCCGACGCTGGCATTCAATACGACATCACCCCGACTGGTTTGACTGCCGGACGCGAGGACGCAGACGCGAACACCGGGTTTGGCGGATCCTTTTTTGGCAGCTACTCGTACGGTATCGCGCGGCCAGACTTTTCACGCATCGACCCGGCGACGTCCTGGCACCTACAGCCGTGGGGCGAATACCTGGTGGCCTGCAACGCCGACGACGGCAAGATTTACGAGTGGCAGCTCAACACGGCGTCCGCCGCGGCGGTACTCAGCAACGCCCCGACAAGCAACCGCGGCATCCTAGTGACGCAGGAACGGTTCCTGTTTGCGCTCGGCGCTGGCGGCAACCCCCGCAAGGTGCAGTGGAGTGACCGGGAAGACAATAACACCTGGACAGCGGCCGCGACAAACGAGGCTGGCGACCTTGAGTTGAACACCTCCGGGCAGATCCTGGCGGGCGTCAACGTGCAAGGCCAATCGTTGATCCTCACGACCCGCGACTGTCATGTGGCTAATTACGTGGGGCCGCCCTACGTCTACGGCATAGAACGGGTCGGCACGTCGTGCGGCCTGGGAGCCGAGCAGGCGTGCGCGGTCGTTGACGCTGGGGCATTCTGGATGGGCGTGGGTTCATTCTTTGTGTACAGCGGCGGACGCGTGCAGGAGCTACAGTCTGACGTTTCGGATTACGTGTTTAACGACTTGAACAAGGCGCAAGTCTCCAAGGCGTTTGCCATGGCGAATTCGCTATTCGGTGAAATCTGGTGGTTCTACCCGTCGAGCGGATCCACGGAAAACAACAGATACGTGGCGTACAACTACATCGAAAACACCTGGCACATTGGCGAGCTGGCCCGCACGACGGGCACGGATCGCGGCGCGTTCCGCCAGCCAATGATGTTCGACGCCGACGACCGCAAGCTGTACGAGCACGAGATCGGATTTGATTACGGCACGCTGACGCCGTTCGCCGAGACTGGACCCTTCCGCATTGGCACGGGTAACCAGGTCGTTTCCGTCACTGAGCTTGTGCCGGACGAGAAGACCCAGGGCGACGTCAACGCGACGTTCAAGACCCGGTTCTACCCCAACGGCACGGAGCGCAGCTACGGCCCCTACTCTCTCAGCAACCCGACCAGCGTGCGATTTACCGGGCGTCAGGTTCGGATGCGCGTCGAGGGTCAGCGCCTGGCGGACTGGCGCGTGGGCATCAACCGCGTGGACGTGGTGCCCGGGGGTGAGCGATGAGCGTACAATACAAAGCCCCGGAGCCATACGGCGATGACTGGAAGACGTGGGCGCGTCGCTTAATGATTTACCTGGGGCAAACCCGCTCAGCCATCGTGCAGCAAATCGGCGGCGAGACGGCGTCCGAGGATGGTTACTTGATGTTTGACCGCTCCAACTTGTACCCAGTTGTGTCGCAGAGCGGATCCTACAAGGAGGTCGTCGTGAAGCAATCCGTCCCGTCATCGAGCGTGGGCGCGTCCGGCGACGTATCCGGCATGGTGAGCTGGGACGGCTCATACATTTACGTCTGCACGGCGGCGCACGACGGCACGACCGACATTTGGAAGCGCGTCGCGCTGACTGGGGGTGCCTGGTGATCACTGAAGAATTCAACCGTTGCCGTCCACACATTGAGGCCGCCCTGGAGTACAGCGGCGGCACGCACGACATCATTGATATATACGAGGGTATATACAAAGGGACGATGCAATTGTGGCCCGCAGAGAAAAGCTGCCTGGTCACCGAGATCATCGCGTACCCAAAAAAGAAGGTGCTGAACATCTTCCTTGGCGGGGGCGATCTCACCGAAATTTTAGACATGCACGACGACGTGATAAATTGGGCTAAAGCGCAAGGCTGCGAGGCTCTCAACATGACTGGGCGTTTTGGTTGGAAAAAACCACTGGCCGCGCACGGATGGGAGCCAATGCACTCATCCTACGTTAAGGAGATATAAAATGGGTAAAGGCGGATCATCGACCTCAGTACAGATCCCACAATACATTGAGGATGCGGCTAAGCGAAACCTGAACCGTGCAGACAAAATTAGCGCGCTCGGAAACGTCCCGCTGTCGTTCGGTCCGACTGCGGCCGCGTTTACGCCCATGCAGCAACCGGTATTCACAAACACCGCAGACCAAGCGCTGTCGTTTGGGTTGAGTGCCCCATCCGGCAATAACGTGATGGGCGGCATGGACGCGCCAACGACATACGCGAACGGCGTGTCGGCCTACAGCGGTTACCCGATTTATGAGCAGATCGAGAGCGAGTTCGCGCAGAAGCGCCCAGGCCAAAAGGATTACATCGACAGCTTTTTCATTGATCCGTTCACTGGGGCGGCTGGGTACAACATTGGCAACCCGATTGATTATAGCAACTACGGTTACACGGCGGCGCCCGACAGCGGCACAAATATTAACATCGACAACAGTAGCAGCTTTGACGGCGGCTCTAACCCAGTCACGATTGACCCCGGGTACACCGTGCCGAGCGTCTACATTGACAACACTATTGTCGATGATCTTGGAAACTCCGCGCCGTTTAACGAGGTTGATCAGTACGACAATGAGGGCGACAACAATTTCCTGACGGAGGATGAGACAAACGATCTCGTGGACGTCATCCAAAACGAGACTGGGTTTGACGATTACGACCCCACCACGGACGTGATTGCGGGCACGCAGTACGAGGATGACTACATCAACAGCGACGCGGCGCAGGAAGCGGCCGACACTCTCTACAACAACAACCAGGTAATCTACGGCCCCGACACGGGCAACAACGTGACGTCGCTCACGACGGGCGGAGACAACTGGAGCGGCGCGGTTGACTCCAACGGCAACTCAATCAGCATGGAAGACCAAATCAACGCCCAGGCGGACGCGTACGCGGATACTGGCGTTGAGTTTGACATGAACAACCCGGACACATGGATCAGCGCGGAGCAGGCATACAACCAGCCCGACCAGGTCGTCTACGACGGATCGAGCGAGAAGAATGCCCAAGTCGCGTCTATCTTGAAGGATCAGTACGGCTGGTCTGATCAGCAATTGATTGACGGCGGATACGAGGGCTACGCGCCAGAGCCGGAGCCGACGTTTGCTGACACCGTGACTGACATCATTTCGTCCAGCCCGACGGTGCAGATCATTGACAGTATCGTTAACCCAGACGTCACGACTGACGCCGATCTGTTCAACGACACCTACACCGCGGCGAGCGTTGACGCGGCGAACAACCCGACGGGCACGACGCAGCCAGCGGTCTACAACGACAACGACGATGACAACAACGTCGAATTCGCAAACACCGTCCTGGGCAGCGATGACATCACCACGTTCCTGCCTCCGTCAAACGATAACGACGACGGGCCGCAGGGCATCGTTGGCAACAACGACACGGGCAGCAACAGCATTGCGCAATCCATCGCAAACTCACTCACGCCTGACGACGGCATGGAGTACGTGGACGGCGTTCTAGTTAACACTGGCGCGACCGTGAACGCGATGCAAAACGACAACGATGACAGCAACGACGACCCCGGCGGCGGCGGCGATAAAATCGTCTGCACAGAGATGTACCGTCAAACGCAGTTAGACGACTGGGTCACGGCAATGAAAACCTGGTACGTTTACCAGCGCAAGCACCTGACGCCGTATCACCAGGTCGGCTACCACGCCGTGTTCCGTCCGTTTGTGAAGGGCATGCGTCGCAGCACAATCATCACAAAAATCGGCGCTTACGCCGCAACCGAGAGAACGAAGCACCTACGCCACGTACTCACCAAGGGCAAATCTGAGGACAGCCTGTTCGGCCGGATCCTCTGCAAGGTCATGGAGCCCCCGCTGTATGTTGTCGGGCGTGTCGTATCAGCAATAAGGAAGGACGCATAACATGTCAGGACAAGGCACCAAAGGCGGTGGGGAAGTCGTCCCAATTGCAACGCAACCAAACGCGTATCAGCCCCCGGCCCCGCAGCAATTTAATATAAATACATCCGCGGCGACTGGGCTGCAAAACGCTATGGCAGGCACCCAGCAAGCGATGACAAACCCGCTCAACGTCGGCGCGTACATGAACCCCTACCAGCAAGAGGTCATCGACAACACGCAGAACGACATTGAGCGTCAGCGTCAAATGGCGATGAACACCCTGGGCGCGCAAGCAACCCGAGCCAAGGCGTTTGGCGGATCCCGTCAGGGCGTCGCGGAGGGCGTGACGAACGCCGAGTATGGACGCATGGCGGCAAACGCAATCGCACCGATGCGCATGCAAGGCTACAACACGGCGATGAACCAAGCGATGGCGGATCGCACCGCGCGTCTCGGCGCAGCGAACCAGCTTGGAGGATTGGCGGGTCAGGCGTTCAACACTGGCAGAGCGATCAACCAGGACATGATGTCTCAGGGTTTGATGCAGCAAGGCTTGCAGCAACAGCTCATCGACGCCGCGCGTCAGGATTTCGCACGCTACGCAAGCAGCCCGCTGGACAGCTTGAACGCCCCACTGGCGGCTCTCGGTGTCGCAAATCAAAACTCACCAAACACGACGACGACAAGCAACAATCCGGGCATCCTGGGCACGCTTGGCGCCATGAAATATCTGGGCTTCCCACCGTTTTAAGGTAAGACAATGAACCTAAGTGACAGAGACATTCTCGCCAAAACGATCATGGCGGAAGCGGGCAACCAAAGTCAACTCGGCATGCTAGGCGTCGGCTCTGTCATTATGAACAGGCTGCGCAACCCGGGCTACGGTAACACCCTACAGGACGTGATCCTGAAGCCCGGGCAGTTTTCCCCCTGGAACAGCTACACGGACTACGCCGACGGCGCGCAAGGCCAGGACATGATGAACCTACAGCCAAGCCAAATGGCCTACGCGGTGGCGGATCAAATCCTGGCTGGCAACTACAAAGACCCGACGGGCGGAGCCACACACTTTTACAATCCAAAGATTTCAAACCCCGACTGGGGGATACGATCAGGTGGCAACTGGCAGGAGATTGGTTCTCACTTATTCGGTAGTCCCGGCAGAAAAGATCCCATGAGGAAAAGCACAATGAACGCAAATAACGCACCGCTCAACGCAATACCTAATCTGGGTCCACTAAACGCCGGAAATCCGCAAGCTGCCGCAGCGAAAGCAAACGCAGCGATGAAAAAACCAAAGGCTCGCGGCTTGTTCGACATCCTCGGCAACGCAGTCGGCGGCTCGTTTGCCGGGTTGAAAGGCGCGCTGGACGGATCCGACCCGGACAAATCTGACAAGCTCGCAATCGCGTTGATGTCATTGTCGGGCAACCCCCAGCAATTGCAGCCGTTGATGACTATGGCAGCGAATGACATCCAGGAGCGTAAGAAGACAAAAGCAAACAACAAGACGGTCGAATACCTCAAAAAGACCAACCCGGAGCTGGGCAAGCTGGCGGAGCAAAACCCGAGCCTGGCCCCTATGCTTATGCAGGAAATGATCAAGGCGCGCTTTAATAAAGGCACTGCGTTAAAGCAGGATTATACATTCCTGAAGGGTTTGGGTTTAGGCGATAAAGAAATTTTCGACATGCTGCGTAAGGGCACGCAAAATAACTTTGGCGGTGACATGCAAGTCTCTGGCGATATGGTCATCCTCAAAGATCCGTCAGCTCCAAATGGTATTCGCATGGTTCCAATTCCTGGCGGAAAATCTGACAGAGACGCAAAGCGTGCTGAGAAGTCCGCGACAGAAACGCAACAATCGGAAGCGGTACGCAGCAAAATCATTTTGTCGGATATCGACAGAGCTATAGCTGTTTTAGAAAAGACTGGTTTCTTTGATTTACAGGAAGCTGGAATTTTTGGAAGCAAACTTGCGGACTTAGGCATCAACCAAGAAGCGGTGCAGCTACGCGAGGATTTGAAATCCTTGAAAGCTAAGATCACATTCGACCGCTTGGATGAATTGAGAAAAGCGAGCGCGGTGGGGGCGTCAGGCTTGGGCGCAATCAACGTCGCTGAATTGGATTTGCTTTCCGCAAGTTTGGGTAGCATTGACCAGATACAAGACCCGAAAGTCTTACTGGAAAAGCTGAAAAACATTCGCCCAATCATTGAGAAAATTGAAAACTCTCCAGTTGCTCTGGAGATCCTCGCTGGAGGTGACGCCGCCAACGTGCAGACAGGTGACACACAAACAACCGTTGGAGATCCATATGAGTAAGAAGACATACCCGGTGAACCACAACGGGGCGATGTATGAGGTTCGAGCGGAAACGCCAGAAGAAGCGAAGCGCCTTGTCCAAAAAAATTACCAGAGCATGCCTGTAGTGATTGCCCGCAAAGGCAGCACTCGAATATTGCGCAGGCAGAATGGAACTTTAGCGCTTGTCTCCCCCGGGTTTTCATCTACAAACCCCGAGCAAATTAAACAGGCGATTGACGGCATGGAGGGAGGCGAAATCTCCGTCCAAAGCATAAACGAAAGTTTAATTAAGCAGTATCCGTTTGTCGCTCGTTTGACGCAATTCGTTCGTGGCGCTCCAGGCGTAGGTTCATACGTTGATGAGGCTATCGGAGCGGTTGCCGGGGATGACGCAAAGGCTGGCGTCCGGGCGCTGTCAGGCGCAATGCAGGCAGAGCGACCAGGCGAAAGTTTAGCGCTTAACCTGGCGGGCGGAGCGACTACGGGCGCAGGCGTCGCGGCAAAGTTCCCACAGGCGGCAGGCGCTCTCGGTCGAGCGGTAACGAGTTTAGGCAGCAAGAACGTCCCGGCGGTCGCTAAAGGTTTGGCGGCAGGCGCGACGGCAGGCGCCATCGAGGGCGGCGTTTACGGCTACGGTGAAGGTACAGACCCAGCAAGCCGCAAGCAACAGGCAGGCCAAGGCTCAGCGGTGGGCGCTGGCGTCGGTGGTGCACTGGGTGCGGCGACCCCTATCGTTGGGCGTGGCGTCGAGGCGCTGTCTAATTATCTAAACCGCTCAGACGTTCGCGAAATTTCCAAGACGCTGGGCATCTCAGCCAACGCAGCAAAAACAATTAAGCTGGCCATGCAGCAAGGCGGAGACGTCAGCGCGGCAATGGCGGCTTTGATGCGTGCCGGAAACGAGGGCATGCTTGCGGACGCCGGGCCAGCGGCGCAGGCTCTGTTGGACGCCACAAAGGCTTCAGGCGGTGAAGCTGCGGCAACGATTACGGAAGCGATAGACCAGCGCATGAGCCGCACCAACGCATCACTGACAAACAAAATGGATGAGGTGCTCGGAGCGCCCGCGGAGGGTCCAAAGACTGCCGCAAAAGAAATCGCAGATCGCACACGGTCAGCCCGTGAGACTGCGTACACGGATGCGTACAATCAGCCTATCCCCTGGGGCACCGAGCAAGGCGCGGCGATCACCAGCACTCTCAACCGTGTGCCGGACCGTATTATGAACCAGGCGATTGAAACTGCAAACGAGCTAATGCAAATTGATGAGCTGCCGAGAAACCAGCATATCATGGCATCAATCGCGGACGACGGGACCGTCAAGTTTACTGAACTGCCAAACGTCATGCAGTTGGATTACTTGAAGAGAGCGTTGCAAACCATTGCCTATAAGACAGAAAACCTAAACCCAAAAACTGGCGTGCTAAACGATACTGGTCGAGCGTACAGCGGATTGGCATCCGACTTGCGTGACGCACTCGGCACCGCTGTTCCAAAGTACACAGAGGCTGTACGCATTGGCGGCGATAAAATCGCTGAAGAGCGTGCGTTTGACCTGGGCTTCAACATGATCAAAAACAACGTCCGCCTGGAGGACATTGGGTTCGAGCTTGGCAAGTCACCATCGGCGGCGCAAGTTGAGAGCGCCAAGCGTGGGCTGCGCACATACATCAACGAGACAATGGGTAACGTGCGATCCATCGCAAGCAACCCGACAGCTGACGAGATGGCCGCGCGCCAAGTGGTCAAGGCTGTATTGGATCTCAGCTCAGATAACGCGCGTGCAAAAATCAAACGCCTGATGGGCGGCGAGGCAGACAGTCTACTCCGTCAAATTGACATGGCGGCACAGTCATCCGCGGTAAAAGCGGCGACGGCGACAAACTCCCTGACGGCGCAACGTACATCCATCCAGAAGGGCGTGGAAAATATCAATTCACCCGGCGTGATAGGATCCGCGATGCGCGGCCAACCTGTCAACACGACTGAGCGTTTAATCCAGGCAATCACTGGGGCGACAGCCGAGTTTGACGAAATACAACGCCAGAAGATTTACCAGGACATTGCCAAGGCTTTGACGGCGAAGCAGGGTCGATCAGCCCGCAAGGCTCTCGAATACATTGATGCGGCCATTGCCGGGCAGCCACTGACGGAAGCGCAAAATCGTTTTGTGTCCGAGCAAATTTCGGCAGCAATGTTTGCTGGGGCGACGTCTGGCGTCAACCGAGGCTACACCGCAGAGAACCAATAAGGATAAGCGACGATGGAATTAGAACCAAAGAGCAGAGAAGAAATTGAAAGCATCGTCCAGGACGCCATCCAGAACGCGGTGGATTTTGTGGAAAGCGAGATCAGCGACGACAGGATCAAGGCGCAGCGCTACATGGACGGCGAGGTCGACATCGGATATGAGGACGGTCGCAGCAAGGTAGTCGCCACCAAGGTGCGTGACGTCGTGCGGGCCGTTAAGCCGTCAATCATGCGGGTGTTTCTAAGCACCACCAAGCCAGTGGAATTCGTACCGAAGGGACCGGAGGACGTCGCCATGGCTGAGCAGGCCACCGATTTCATCCACCACGAATTCCAGCGCCTGAACGGCTACCGCGTACTGAGCGACGCCATACACGACGCCCTGGTTAAAAAGCAGGGTATCATTAAGAGCTATTACAAGCGCTACCCCACCGCCAAGATTTACACGTTCACGGACCTGTCAGAGGACGAGCTGACACTGCTAACGAGCGACCCCGACGTGCAGATCCTG
>Ga0075480_10001511_pt1 | contig 14754 bp, 10 predicted proteins | sample DEB08_DNA_7_FD_81590 | JGI IMG/M metagenome (GOLD analysis project Ga0075480, IMG submission 81590) | Aqueous microbial communities from the Delaware River and Bay under freshwater to marine salinity gradient to study organic matter... | ecosystem: Environmental > Aquatic > Marine > Coastal ... | reverse complement strand
TCGTCAGCTAGGTGTCACCCATGTGCTAGAGCGCTTGCAGCGACATCAAGGTTACATTGCATTTAGAAGTCTTGTAATTCAGTTCTTTGCCGGCGCTCTTGCGCTCGTTACGGGTCAAACTGGCGGTCGAGAGGGCCCTGCCATTCACTTAGGCGCTGCCACCAGTAGCTTGTTAGGGCAAACGCTAAAACTACCTAATAACTCTATGCGGATTCTGATTGGCTGTGGCACCGCCGCGGCCATTGGGTCTTCTTTTAATACCCCCATCGCCGGTGTAATTTTCTCGATGGAAGTGATTGTGATGGAATACACCATTGCGGGTTTTATGCCTGTGATACTCGCTGCCGTAACAGGCACTTTAATCGTGCAACAAGTATTTGGCGATCAACCTGTTTTTCAGGTTCCTGGTATCGGCATGGAATCGTATTGGGATTTACCTTGGGTTTTTCTCGAAGGCATCATCATCGCAGTACTTGCCGCCGGATTGATTCGAGTTATGCTCATCAGCCATGCCCTCGGCCCAAAGCCTATTATCTTCAGGTTTATGCTCGCAGGTCTTGTCACGGCCTCTCTTGGCCTTGCGGTCCCCCAGGTCTTAGGCATTGGCTACGACACCGTCGGTGAAGCTCTACAAGGGCATTTACCAATTACCATACTCATGATTATTGCTACCGCTAAGCTCATCTCGACAGGGGTTAATTTAGGATTGGGCATGCCAATTGGCTTAATTGGGCCAACCCTTGTGATTGGCGCTGTCGCTGGGGGTAGCTTTTGGCAGCTTGCTGCAACCTTTAGCGACCCTGTCTCAGACCCCGGATTTTATGTCATTCTCGGAATGGGGGCCATGATGGGCGCAGCCCTCCAAGCGCCGCTAGCAGCACTCATGGCTTTAGTTGAATTAACTCGTAACCCCGATATTGTCATACCAGCCATGGCCTGCATTGTCATCGCCCACATCACTGCTGCCAACGGTTTTGGCCTTAAGTCAATCTTCCACACTCAAGCAACCATGCTGGGCCAAGACTTAAGTCGAAACCCCATGAGCTTGGCCTTAAGCCGAGCTTCAGTGGAAAGTGTTATGTCACGCCAGTTTGTGACCACTTCTGCCTTGATTACAATTGATGAGGCAAAGTCGCTACTCGATCAGCTACCAACGTGGATCCTCATCAAGGAACGTGATTATGAGCGCCTCCTCAGTGCTGCTGATCTTAACCGTGCCTTGCTTGATCCTGAACGAGAACCTGAGCTTGAACGAATCGATCTCAGCGATATTCCAGGAGAACGAAAAAATATCGGGAAAGTGACCTGGCAGGCTACTTTAGACGAGGCTTTTGATATCATCGCCCGGGACAATGTGGAAGCGCTTTATGTCGTTCGCGTGCCAGCACCGCTGGTTGAGCACCCGGTGGGTATCATTTTACCTAGCGACATTGAACGCTTCTACAAATCCTGACGTAAATCGATCTCATACAGCAAGCAGTAAGCGAGTCACTCTATGCAGCGATCTGAACAACTTTTTGAGCAGGCCCAGAAGTTTTTCCCAGGCGGTGTTAACTCGCCGGTTAGAGCTTTTGGCCGTGTTGGTGGCGTGCCACCCTACATTGTCAAAGGTAAGGGTGCCCATATATTTGATGCCGATGGTCGCCGCTATGTTGACTATATTGGTTCATGGGGCCCAATGATTTTAGGTCATGCTCACCCAGTGGTCATCGAGGCGGTAAAGGCGGCAGCCGAGAACAGCTTAAGTTTCGGCGCCCCTACAGAAGCAGAAACTGCCCTCGCCGAGTTGATCCAATCGCAGGTTCCCAGCATGGAGATGATGCGGTTCGTGAGCTCAGGTACCGAAGCCACTATGAGTGCCATTCGTCTGGCTCGAGGATTTACCGGCCGGGATAGAATCATTAAATTTGAAGGTTGTTACCATGGTCACGCGGACAGTCTGTTGGTCAAAGCTGGCAGCGGCGCGTTAACCCTCGGGGAGCCGGACTCCGCAGGGGTGCCTGCAGAACTTGCGAAACTTACGGTAACTCTGCCTTACAACGATCCACAAGCCATTCGTGACTTGTTTCAATCTGAAGGCGATACCATCGCCGCGATCATTGTTGAGCCCATCGCTGGCAACATGGGCATGGTTCACCCCAGGCTTGAGTTTCTCGAAACCTTGCGGAATCTTTGCGATGCCTCAGGGGCGTTGCTTATTTTTGATGAGGTCATGACAGGATTTAGGGTGCATTTAGGGGGTGCCCAAGCGCTTTTTAACATCCGACCTGATCTCACCACCCTTGGTAAAGTCATCGGCGGCGGTCTGCCTGTTGGTGCTTTTGGAGGGCGTTCTGACGTTATGAGATATCTTGCGCCCATCGGACCTGTTTACCAAGCGGGCACCCTGTCAGGCAATCCTATCGCCATGGCATCAGGGTTTGCTACCCTTAAGCACCTGACTGCGACAAATTGCTTTGAAACCCTGCAAGCCAATACTCAGCGCTTAACCTCTGGTCTAGCAGCCAGCGCCGCATCCCACCATATCCCTTTTTCGAGCTGCGCTACCGGTGGTATGTTTGGGTTTTTCTTTTCAACCGAATCGGTGGTATCTAACCTTGATGCAGTAATGGCGTGCGACATGAGCCGGTTTAATCTATTTTTTCATGCGATGCTCGACGCCGGGATTTATCTAGCACCTTCACCTTTCGAATCAGGCTTTGTGTCTGCGGCACACACACAGGCAGACATAGATTTCACCCTAAACTGTGCCGATCTCGCCATGGCTCAGCTCACCGAAGCAACTTAAACTAAAGGTTAATTATGCAATACGAAATTTATGGCATTGGTAACGCGCTGGTAGATTCAGAATACTTGGTCTCAGATTCGGTGCTCAAAGACTCAGGATTTGTAAAAGGCACCATGACCCTTGTCGATCAAGCCGAACGCGCGCAATTGATTACCTTGCTGGAGCAAACTGCCAATCTCTCCCTATCCAAATTAGCCGGCGGGGGTTCTGCTGCCAATACTGCGGTGACCACGGCGCTACTAGGCGCATCTACCTTTTACAGTTGTAAGGTCTCAAAGGACAAAATCGGCGACTTTTTTGTTCAAGACTTAGCTGATCTCGGTGTCTCGACAAACCTTGCAGACCAAAGGCCTGAGGGCGTGACCGGCGAATGTATTTCCATGATTACCCCAGATGGAGAGCGCACACTAGTCACCCATTTGGGAATTACCCAGACCTTCTCGGTCGCCGAACTTAATGAGCAAGCGCTAGCTTCAAGCAAGTATCTTTACATCGAAGGTTATTTAATCAGCTCACCGAGTGCCATAGAAGCCGTTCACAGAGCTCAAGCCATCGCCGTTGACGCCGGAGTAAAAGTTGCTCTCACGCTTTCTGACGTCGGCATGGTGGAGAACTTCAGGGATGCCTTCCAGAACCTAATCGATACTGGTGTCGATATTTTGTTTTGCAATGAAGACGAGGCCAAACTCTGGACCGGCGAAACCGATCGAACGTTAGCCGCAAATGCCTTGCAAATGAGTTGCCCCCAGATTGCTATGACTTTAAGCGGTGACGGCGCCCTGGTTACCGCTGAAGCGGACGGTACCGAGCTGATTCCAGGTGCAAGGGTGCAACCTGTTGATACCACTGGCGCCGGCGATACCTTCGCCGGCGGCGTGCTCTACGGCCTTAGCCAAGGACAAACCCTTGCCGAGGCGACAGCACTTGCGCATCGGCTAGCCAGTCAAGTGGTAAGCCGTTTTGGGGCTCGGCTAAGCGCCGATGAGATCGCAAAGATTCGTAGTTAAATCTAGCACTTTATGGCTGGGAGGCCCTTGCCGTGTGGCCCGCCAATTGGCCATCAGAAAAATACAACGCTTGAACCTCAACCCCATAGACTGCTTTAAGTTTATCCTCTGACAGCAGTTCAAACGGCGAGCCAAACCCTGCCTGGTCGCCATCTGCACCAAGCAAACAAATTTGATCGAATACTCGGGTTGCGCCATGAAGGTCATGGACCACGGAGATCAGGGTTAATGGCAAACGCTGGCGCATACTTTCTAATACCCGTCGCGCGGTGACTTGGTGCGCGACGTCTAGCGCCGAAAACGGTTCGTCTAAAAGCAGCAACCCGGGCTCGCGCAAGTCCCACACTTGAGCAATTGCCCTGGCGATATGGACTCGTTGCCGCTCGCCGCCAGAAAGCGTTAAAATTGAACGTCCTACTAACGGCTCGAGCTCTAGCGCTTCGATGATCTGCCAAACCAAATCATCGACACTGACTTTGTCTCCCCTAAAAGGGTATCGACCGAGCGCGATGATTTCTTCTATCTTGAATGGAAAATTAAAATCTGGTCTTTGACTAAGCATCGCGATTTGCCTAGCACGCTCTGACAATGGCATCGCGTGAGGGCTTCTACCAAACACCTTAACATCACCAGATTGGTGCTTTAGATCACCGGCTATCAAACGCAAAAGGGAGGTCTTGCCCGCACCATTTGGTCCTAGGATGCCCAAATGCTCGCCCGCGTTGAGGCAAAAATCCACCGACGTCAGCACCTTCTGCTCGCCCAATGTTAGACTGAGGCCCTCTACGATAACCATTATAGCCAAACGCCTCGTGACCACCGCGCCACTAAAACCACGAATAGTGGCGCCCCAAGCAGGGTTGTGACAATACCTACCGGCAGTTCTATGGGCGCGATCAACCAGCGACTCAACCAATCAGCAGCGATTAATAAAAGCGCTCCGGCTATCATCGAGAACGGCAAGACAAGCACATGCCGTGCACCAATGGTCATGCGTACCCAATGCGGCACAATAAGCCCTACAAACGCAATGATCCCAACCAAACTTACAGACACCCCTGTGATAAGCGCGGCCCATAAGATAACTTCAATGCGTCGAGCTTTCGCCTGAATACCCAGATGCCGGGCCTCAACATCGCCTAAGGTCAGCACGTCTAAAACGGACGCTAGCATCATCAAACGCAATATCCCAGGTAGCACAACGAACCCCAGAAATACGTCGATCCAGCCGACATGATTGAAACTACCTAGCGCCCAGAAGGACACTGATCGAAAGCGCTGCTCTGGCGCAAGGAAGGACAACAAGCCAACTCCTGCTAGGCAGATCGCGTTTATCGCAATGCCCGCTAAGAGTAAGGTCGCAACATCTGTCTGTCGCCCACCAATTAACAAAACCAAGCCAGTTGCCAGAACGCCCCCTAACATCGCACTCGCTGAAAGGCCAATCAACATGAAATCTGAATATGGCACTATGACCAAGTAGCTTGCTGCAAACAAAGCCGCGCCTCCGGAGATCCCAATAAGGGCTGGGTCAGCCAACGGGTTCCTAAAAACCCCTTGGATACTAGCACCCGCTAAAGCCAACCCACCCCCGAGTAAGCTGGCAAGAAGCGCCCTTGGCAAGCGGACCTCAGACACGATTTGATGGCTGACCGTGCCGCTAACCAAGAGGTCAGCCCAATCAACAATTCCAGAGCCGGTCATCACAGCAAGACTAAAGACAAGCATCCACAGCGCGACTAAGCAGACCCCAGCAACTCGGCTATTCATTGCCAGTCCTCTTTAATTGCGACCTCAACTGGTAAGGCTCGTTTGATTTGCGCATACGGCAATTGATAGCCAACTTTGAAACCATGGATTTTTACGCCAACCGCGGCAGCAGCTTGAAGCTTCGCACCATAGTCTGGCGCGATTTCGACAGCCGGCGCAATACGATCTATGCCAGAATGTTGGGCACAGAAAATCAAAGCCGCCTGCAAACCTTGCCGCCGCGCCTCAATTAAGGCGTCTAAGTGCTTAATGGCACGCAAGGATGGTGCATCAGGGAACAACCCCAAATTGCGCCTGACCCGATAAGTCACACTTTTAACCTCCATGACCATATCGGGTTGCCCCTTAAAGGCCAGTTTGAAGTCCATACGGCTATCTAAAAAACGCTGCTCTGACTTGATTTCCTGAACAGATTCAAAACCCGCCAACCGCCTTTTGTCCAGGGCTTCGCCAATCAGGGCATTGGCCTTGGCCGAATTGATACCGATCCAGTAAGCGCCGTGGCGACTGAGTTCCCAGGTAAAGCGGGTCTTGCGTTTTGTATCTCTGGTCTCCGACAAAAAGACTTGGTCGCCCTCTTTGAAGCAGTTTGTCATTGCCCCTGTGTTGGGACAGTGAACCGTCACTTTTGTTCCGTCAGGTAAAGCGACATCTGCGAGAAAGCGCTTATACCTTCGAATCAATCTGCCTTCTAGCCAAGGTTCCGATAAGATTCTCATAGCCGATACTTCACCATACGACCCAGTGCGTCTTCCAGAATTGCTTGGGGCTGAGCATAACTCAGCCTTAAATACCGCTCGGCCTGATAAGACCCAAAGTCTGTGCCTGGTGTGGTCGCAACGCCCGTCACATCTAGTAAGCCTTTGCAATAATCGTCGCTTGTGGGGGCACCCTCTGGCAACCGCGCGTACAGGTAAAAAGCGCCATCCGGTGCCACAGGAACTTCAAGTCCCGTGGCTGGCAATTCAGCTAGCATAAAATCTCGGCGCGAGGCTAATATCTCGCGCTGACGTTCTAAGATCGTCATTACCTCGGGCTCAAATGCGGCCATGGCACCGTGTTGGGCGGGTAGAGAAGGACAAATAAACAAGTTTTGCGCCAACCGAATAAGACTATCGATGGCGTTATCAGGTGCAATCAACCAGCCCAACCGCCAACCTGTCATACCAAAATACTTTGAGAAACTATTGACCACAAAAGCGTCATCATGAGCCGACAAGGCTGAAACTCGGGCCTCGGGCCCGTATTCTAATCCTTGATAAATTTCATCAGATACTAAAAATCCTTGCCGGTCTGCAACCACCTGGGCCAATTCTGTCAGAGCCGGCGCCTGCATAGATGTCCCAGTTGGATTAGCTGGCGAGCCTAGAAGGAGGCTTCTGGTTGATGGCTGCCAAGCCTGCCTTATGGCATCGGCAGATGGCTGAAAACGTGTTTCCGGGCCAACGTTGCAGACCTGGGGCACACCCGAAAAAGCCTCAATAAAATATCGGTTCGAGGGATAACTCGGATCCGATAACAACCAGCCATCGCCAGGATCGGTTAAAAGGGCGACCACCAATGCTAACGCACCTGAGGCGCCGGCTGTCAGGATCACTCGATGCTCGTCAATATTTAGCCCGTAATATCGGGCATAGTAATCGGATATTTTGAGTCGCAGAGCAGGCAAACCATTGGCATCCGAATATCCCGTTTGGTGTGCTGAAATTGCTTTGATCGCAGCACGACGAATAGGTTCCGCCACTTTGAAGTCCGGCTGACCCACTTCTAAATGAATAATCGATCGACCTTCAGCCGCTAGCTGGTTCGCTTTTGCCAAAACGGCCATGGCTTTGAAAGGTTGTATTGCCTGACTTCGCCTCGAAAAACTTTGTGGCTTCTTCAATTGCCTGCCTCATCGGAGCACCCCCCCATCTTATCATCAGTTAACTCCCAAGCCTTTGGCTTACCTTCGGCACAGATTCGTCTTGGCGCCAGCTACGCTTTCTGTTAATGTTCGGCGCTAATTTTCAGTCGTTGGGTTTTTTACACATCGAGGAGCTTTCTATGGTTGCCAAGCGCAAAACCACTCCAGCGGTTAAAAAGTCATCTGTCAGAAACAAACAGGCAGCTAGCGCTGCTAAAAAGCCGCTAGATAAGGCAAAAAAGTCTCAAGCGAAGACAGCTAAAGTCAGCGTATCAAAGCGGGTCGCGAAAGAGGGTAAAGCATTGACAACCAATAAGGCCAAACCTAACAAAGCAACTAGCACTAAGGCCACAACCTCGTCTCCGAAAGCTGCCATAAAAAAGACTGTTGTCGCCAAACAATCGACTGCTTCGGCAAAGACTAAAAAGCAGCTGCAAGAAAAGACAGCGAGCAAAACCAAGGCGGTCAAAGCAACAACTAAATCTGTCGCAGCAAAAAAATCAGTATCCAAATCTTCTAAGGGTGCTAAAACGGCAGCCAATCCCAAAGTAGCGGCAAAGCGTGTGCCTTCAAAAAAGGTCGATGCGAAGGCCCCGGCCAAAAAAGCCGTCGCCAAAAAGACAACCGCTAAAAAACCCATTGCAAAGACCCCAGCGAAAAAAGCTGCGACGAAGCCAAAAGCGGCGCCTAAAAAAGTTGCTAGGAAGAGCGCGGCGGTCAAAACACGCGCTAAGACCCAAACAAGTAGTCGCGTAGCTTCGAACCCAGCCTCCCTGGGTAACGCTGGTTCGGACAGTACCGCGTCGTTCATCCCATACGTGCCTAAGCGCAACGAACCTTACATGAACGATCCCCAGCGCGCGCATTTTAAAAGTATATTGCTCGGCTGGCGGAATCAGCTGATGGAAGAAGTCGACCGCACGGTAAGTCATATGAAAGACGAGGCGGCAAACTATCCTGACCCCTCAGATCGTGCGAGCCAAGAAGAAGAATTTAGTCTTGAACTCAGGACCCGGGATCGTGAGCGAAAATTAATTAGAAAAATCGAAAAAACCATTGATCTAATCGATCAGGATGATTACGGCTATTGCGAGACCTGTGGTATCGAAATTGGCATTCGACGATTGGAGGCTCGACCAACCGCAAATCAATGTATCGATTGCAAAACTCTAGATGAGCTTAAAGAGCGGCAGCTTCACGGCTAACTGCCCATGCTGGTAACAGCAGGCCCAAGCAAGCTGGCACCCTATATTGGCCGCTTCGCGCCCTCGCCGACCGGGCCACTGCATTTTGGCTCTCTCGTCACCGCCGTGGCTAGCTATCTCGATGCAAAGTCAGCCAACGGGCAGTGGTTCGTTAGAATGGAAGATCTCGATCCACCTCGCGAAGTGGTCGGGGCAAAGAAACTCATTGTCGATCAGCTCAAAACCCATGGGCTAGTAAGCGATCAACCTATTTTGTATCAGAGCGCCAGGTTGTCCTTCTACGAAGATCGATTACAGTCCCTTGAAGCCGCAGCAAAGATCTACAGATGTAGCTGCGCCAGAAGTACTTATGACAATATTTACCCAGGACGATGTCGGGCTGCTGAAATCCCCCAAACCGCGCCCCACGCAATACGGTTTCGCACCTCTCAACCCGTCATCAAACACCTTGACCTCCTCCAAGGTTTCAAGGCTTGGCGATACGGGCAGGACTACGGCGACTTCGTGGTGAAGCGAAAAGATGGCCTTCATGCCTACCAACTTGCGGTCGTCGCCGACGATATTGATCAGAATATTACTCGAATCGTTCGAGGTGCTGACCTTTTTGATTCGACCCCTGCGCAAACAGAGCTCTATGCCGCCTTCGCTACTCGTTACCCAGAGACCCTACATATCCCCCTTGTCTTAGGTCAAGACGGTGAAAAGCTCAGCAAACAATCGCGTGCGCCCACATTAAGCGGCCAAAGCCCTCAAACCAATCTTAATGAAGCTTTGAAATTCCTGAATCAGTCGCCGGTTCAAAGTCCTGACCCCGCTGAAATCTTGCGTCAAGCTACGCTCAACTGGCAACCAAGCAGAATCTCCCCAAGTTGGGGCAGGATCTGGCCATCAAAGCACCTGATGCTAGATTGAAACGTGCGGTTTGCGGACGTTTGGCTAAGGCCAAGCGGTCTTCGATCGAGGGTTCCAATTAAGCCAACATCCTGCGATAGTAAACCTGCTGTTGCCATAACAATACCAATAAATATTGGAGCAGCGAAAAAGCAATAATAAAAAAGTAAACACGCTCGCTGAAGGGAAAGCTCTGCTTTCCCTTTTCTTTTATCATGCCCATTGGGGTCAATTGCAATGGGTACACCAAGGCCTACCATCAGGGTTTTTACGTGAGCAAGACTCGAGAACCGAACATTACATTGAATCTCCAAGACATTAGCATCGCAGCGCTTAAAGTCGTCAAAAGGCTCAGCGAAGATGGCTTCGAGGCTTATCTTGTGGGTGGCTGTGTGCGCGATTTACTGCTCGGAAAAAAGCCGAAAGACTTTGACGTTGCCACCAACGCTACACCCCAAGAGATCCACAAATTGTTTCGCAACTCTCGGATCATTGGCCGAAGATTCCAGATTGTTCATGTGCGGTTTGGCAGGGAAGTCATAGAAGTGGCGACATTTAGGGGTCAACACAACCCCAAAGAATCTTCTGATGCAGGGCATATCCTACGCGACAACGTGTTCGGCTCGTTTAAAGAGGACAGTTTTCGGAGAGATTTCACCGTCAACGCGCTTTATTATGACGCTAGTTCTGAGACAGTCCTCGACCCCACAGGTCTTGGTCTACCCGATCTTGAAGCCGGTAGGTTGCAACTCATTGGTGACCCGGCACAACGATTTAAAGAAGATCCAGTTAGAATGCTGAGAGCTGTCCGCTTTATGGTAAAGCTTGATTTTTTGATCTCACCGGCCCTCGCGGCTGACATCAAAAACAGCGCTGACTTACTCGGGCAAATACCACCGGCTCGTCTCTTTGAAGAAACCTTAAAGCTATTCATGAATGGTCAGGCTCTTGCAACCTATGAGGCCCTCAAAGCCTATCACTTGATGTCTCGCCTTTTCCCAACCCTAGCAACAGAAGCCGAGCCCGCGCGCCTGATTTCAGCAGCACTAGCATCTACAGATGCGCGAGTTAAACAGGGTAAACCCGTGACACCCGCTTTCTTGTTTGCTGCTTTTCTCTGGCAAAGCTTCATCACACATAGAAACCGATTAACCGAGAGCAAAGCCCATGCCCCGGCCGACGCTGCTCATGGCGCTGCAGAACTCGCATTTTTTGGTCAGCAATCTATTGTGTCTATCCCTAAGCGGTTTAGCATTCCAGCACGGGAAATCTGGCTATTACAAGATCGGCTACACCAACGCCGAGGTAAGCGACCATTCAAACTTCTCGATAACAAGCGCTTTAGAGCAGCCTACGATTTTTTATTATTACGACGAGACAGTGGTGAGGCGATAGATGCAGTCTGCGACTGGTGGACTGTATTTCAAAGTGCCGATCCTGACACTCAAATCAGCATGACCCAAGCCGGGCCCAAAAAAAAACGTAAGCCAAAGACTCCTGGGCCTTAGTCAAAATATAAGCTTTCCTGCCACCAAGCACTAAATGCAATAACCCCTGGATCGGCGGTTTTATAAAGTGTGCTGATATGGCATCTTTATCGATCCTGACAACGACTGGAGAAAGTTAAATGAGTGACGACAAGGTCTACCCAGTTACCAGTGAGTGGCGCAAAAAGGCGCATATCGATGCATCGCAGTATCGCGACCTGTATCAGGAATCCATTCAATCGCCCGAATCCTTCTGGCCAAAAATGGCGGAAACCTTTGTCACTTGGTCCAAGCCATGGCATGAATTGACTCAGTCTAACTTACATGAGGGTAAAGCGACTTGGTTTAGGGGTGCCGAGTTAAACGCAAGCTTCAACTGTATTGATCGACATCTCGCTGACAGATCAGACCAGACCGCGATTATTTGGGAAGGAGACGACCCAAGCCAAGAAGCGCATATCTCCTACCGCGAACTCTACGAAAAAGTTTGCCAACTAGCGAATTTATTAAAGGCGAGAGGCGTCGGCAAAGGCGATCGAGTATGCCTTTACATGCCTATGATTCCAGAAGCTGCTTATGCCATGCTGGCATGCGCGCGTATTGGCGCGATTCACAGCGTTGTATTTGGCGGCTTTTCGCCTCAAGCCTTGAAGGACCGGATATTAGACGCCGACTGCCAGACCATCATCACGGCAAATGAAGGGGTTCGCGGAGGCAAGGCGATACCACTTAAAGATAATGTCGACTTAGCGCTCGCAGGCTGCCCTAATGTCCACTCGGTAATTGTGGTCCAACATACCCCTGCCGCTATGAACCTTCAAAGCGGTCGAGACGTTTCTTATCATGATGAAGCGCCCTTACAGTCGGCAACCTGCGAGCCGACGCCGATGGACAGTGAAGACCCACTTTTCATCCTTTACACCTCTGGTTCAACTGGCAAACCCAAAGGCGTATTACACACCACCGGTGGCTATTTATTGCACGCTGCAATGACCCACCACTACATCTTTGACTACCATGAGGGTGATATTTATTGGTGTACCGCTGATGTCGGCTGGATCACTGGCCATTCTTATATTGTCTATGGACCCCTAGCAAACGGTGCGACTACCCTCATGTTTGAGGGGGTACCGACTTATCCAGATGCCTCTCGATGCTGGCAAGTGGTTGATAAACACAAGGTTAATATTTTTTATACCGCACCTACAGCGCTCAGATCACTCATGGGGATGGGAGACCAATATGTTACAACCTGCAACCGGTCGTCTTTGAGATTATTGGGCAGTGTCGGAGAACCCATCAATCCAGAGGCCTGGGAATGGTATTATCACGTGGTCGGTGATGCTCGATGTCCTATCGTCGATACTTGGTGGCAGACAGAAACCGGCGGCATCATGATCAGCCCCTTACCTGGCGCGATTGACTTAAAACCCGGTTCTGCGAGTCTACCTTTTTTCGGCGTCGAACCCGTGCTGCTGGATCCTGATGGCAATGAGTTGGATGGCGCCAACTCAGGGAACTTAGCACTTCGCACCTCCTGGCCAAGCCAAATTCGAACCGTTTTCGGCGATCACGAACGCTGCATTGATACCTATTTTGCGACCTATCCCGGTTACTATTTTACCGGCGATGGCGCACGCCGGGATGAAGACGGGTACTATTGGATCACCGGTCGAGTGGATGATGTACTCAACGTCTCCGGACACCGTATGGGAACAGCTGAGATAGAGAGCGCTTTGGTGCTACACGAGGCCGTTGCTGAAGCCGCAGTGGTAGGTTATCCCCATGACATCAAAGGACAAGGCATCTATGCCTACGTCACCTTAATGCAAGGTGTTGACGGCACCGATGAGCTCAAACAAGCCCTTGAACAATTGATTCGCCAAGAGATTGGGGCAATCGCAAAACCGGATATCCTTCAATGGGCACCGAGCCTACCCAAGACTCGATCCGGCAAAATTATGCGCCGTATTTTGAGAAAAATCGCTGAAAACGCGCTAGATCAATTAGGTGACACCAGTACCCTCGCCGACCCAAGTGTCGTCGATGACCTAATCGCCGGTTCGCCTCAAACCTAGGCAAAAAAAAGCCCAGTCAGATCGCTGACTGGGCTAGGTTTAGCAAGCCTTACATCTATTGAGGCTTGGTATCTGTCTCAGGGCTTTCAGCGTCGCTTCCAGGAGCGTCTGTCGCGTCGCCCTCGGCACCGGCCGTCGCGGTTTCAGCTTCTTCTGGCGCCTCAACATCAGTTGGCGCTGGCGTCTCCCCAGTAGGTTGATCAGCAGACACAGACTCCTCGGAAGGTACTTCCTCGCCGTCGTCGGCGCCTTCTTCTGGAACTTCTTTCATAGATAACTTGATCCTACCGCGTTCAACGTCCAGGACTATGACTTTAACCACCTGACCTTCAGACAAATAGTCTGTGACTTTCTCTACTCGCTCATTAGCAATTTGCGAGATATGGACCAAACCATCTTTGCCCGGCAAGATATTTACAAAGGCACCAAAGTCAGCGATCTTGACTACTTTACCATTGTAGATCTGTCCCACTTCGGCTTCAGCTACGATACCTTCGATCATACTCACTGCCGCATCTCGAGACTCGACGCCTTCGCCGAAGATTGTAATGGTGCCATCGTCGTCTATATCAATGGAAGCGCCAGTCTCTTCAGTGATAGAGCGAATGGTTGCACCGCCTTTACCAATAACATCTCGAATTTTGTCTGACTCAACTTTCATCGTGACCATGGCAGGGGCATTGTCTGATACCGATTCCCGAGACCGACCAATGACCTTATTCATTTCACCCAAGATATGAAGTCGCGCTGACCGTGCTTGCTCTAACGCTGTTTCCATAATCTGTTCGGTGATCCCCTGAATTTTGATATCCATTTGCAACGCCGTGACACCGGTTTCCGTACCTGCAACTTTAAAGTCCATGTCGCCTAAATGGTCTTCATCACCAAGGATATCTGTCAGAACCGCAAAGCCATCATCTTCCTTGACTAAACCCATCGCAACGCCAGCAACTGGCGCCTTAAGGGGTACACCAGCATCCATAAGCGCAAGGCTAGCACCGCAAACCGACGCCATAGATGATGACCCATTAGACTCGGTGATTTCTGAAACGATCCGCGTGGTATAGGGCCAATCTGTGAAGTTAGGCAACACTGCAGCAACGCCTCGGCGAGCTAATCTGCCGTGACCAATTTCTCGTCGTTTGGGTCCACCAGAGAATCCCGTTTCACCAACGCTGTAGTGCGGGAAATTGTAGTGCAACATAAAGTGATCTCGATAACTGCCTTGTAAAGCATCGATGATCGCGGCATCACGCATTGAACCGAGCGTCGTAGTTACCAAAGCTTGGGTCTCACCCCTAGTAAACAATGCCGAACCGTGGGTCTTTGGCAAGACGCCCACTTCAACCGCGATGCTCCTGACTGTCTTGGTATCACGGCCGTCGATTCTGGGTTCACCCGCAATAATGGCTCGACGCACAGTTTTCTTTTCAATACTCGCGAAAATAGCACTGACGTCGTCGGCACTTGGACCGTCATCGGTAACAAACTGCCCTAGCGCCTCTTCCCTTAACGCGCCTAGCCGATCTTGCCGACTCATTTTCTCGGTAATGCGATATGCCTCGGCGATTTTCTCGGCCGAGAATTCAGACATTGCAGCGACCAGATCTGCATCAGACTCT
>Ga0075480_10001509_pt1 | contig 14769 bp, 22 predicted proteins | sample DEB08_DNA_7_FD_81590 | JGI IMG/M metagenome (GOLD analysis project Ga0075480, IMG submission 81590) | Aqueous microbial communities from the Delaware River and Bay under freshwater to marine salinity gradient to study organic matter... | ecosystem: Environmental > Aquatic > Marine > Coastal ... | reverse complement strand
TCCTTGCAACAGGAGCAGGAATCACCCCAGCACTTTCTTACATTAGAACATTAGTAATTTCAAGAATCAGAAAGACATAAGTTGTAAATACTAAAAGCATTTCATATATTATAACAATAACTAACTGTAAAATATAGTAAATGCAAGAAAGATCTCAGACTTCAGTACCTTTTATAGACGAGGTAGAAGTATTTAATAATACCTTCGGCAAACCAAACAATTACTCTCCAGTCATTCCTAATGATAAAAAGCTCACCGACTTTGTCGTAAACTTTATCAAAGAAGAAACTGATGAACTTGCTGAAGCAATCGAAAACAAAGACATCGTAGAAGTATTAGATGCTATTTGCGATCTTCTCTACGTAGCCATTGGTAATGCAACTATGGTGTTTGGAGTAAAAGATAGGCTCATGGATGCTTTTGCAGAAGTACAGGCTTCAAATATGAGTAAGACTTGTGCAACTGTAGAAGAAGCAGAAGAAACTATTAGAGTAAGATCTGAAGAACATGGACCTTGTTACTACAAGGAGGTAGAAGGAGTGTACATAGTTTATAGAGAATCGGATGACAAAGTTATGAAGTCTATTAATTACTTCCGTCCAAACCTATCTCAATTTTTTACTGAAGAGGAAATCAAAGCAGCTGCTCAATGATAAAGATCGGCCATGAAAGTCCTGTAAGCATCTTTAACAAGGTGCAGGACTACACCGATTATGATTATGCATTGGTACATTTATTTGAAGAGAATGAAGAATACCTAAACCTCTTTGTAGATGCTTTAGCAAAAGGAAGAGAAGTTATTCTAGACAATTCAATCTTCGAACTTGAAGAAGCTTTTGATGCAGATAAGTTTGCATCCTGGGTCGAGGAATTAGAACCAACCTGGTACATTGTCCCGGACTCTCTTGAGAACATAGACAAGACTATCCGTAACATGGAGGATTGGAATAATGCATACGGAGCTTTTCCTAATAGTAAAAAGATCGGAGTTGTTCAAGGAAAGACATACTCAGAGATTGTAGAGTGTTACGAATACATGGCAAATGTTGCCCAAGTAGACATGATTGCTATTTCTTTTGACTACTCCTACTTCGAAAAAGTTTTTCCAAACTCTAACAAGTACATCTCTTGGATGCTAGGAAGGGTAAACCTTCTTAATAGAATGATGAGAGATGGAATTATTGATAAAGAACTTCCTCACCACCTACTTGGTTGCGGCCTGCCACAGGAGTTTTCTTTCTACAACTTCTCGGAATACGACTACATCTACTCATTAGATACATCTAACCCAGTAGTTCATGGAATTAAAAATATTACCTATCAACCTCAAGGGCTTTGGAATAAAGAATCTCAAAAACTCTTTGAACTAATTAACTATAATCCTTCATCTGAACAGATAGGTAATATCATCTACAACATTAGGAAGTTTAGAAGTTTAACAAACGGAGCACAATATTTCTAAAATGAAAGTAGAGTTTAGCTGGGTACCTTTCTTCTCTCAAACAGGTACGGAGATTTTAGATATTATAAAAGCAACCGGAATTACTCCGGAAGTTATTGTTACTAACGAACGTCCTGATCATCTACGTACTATCAATCCGGAATTAGAAGAAACCTTTGGGGATCTAATAATAACCGTTCCTAATAAACCTTCCCTTACCGACTATAAAACGATCTTAGATATTATAGAGAATCCTTTTATTACCCTTCACGGATGGCTACGGATCGTACCTGAGGAAATCTGCAACGACTACAAACATATCATCAACTGCCATCCAGGACTTATTACAGACTACCCTGAATTAAAAGGAAAAGACCCGCAAGTAAGAACCTGGGAAGGAATTCAAGAAAATAAATACCCAACCGCAGGGACTGTCCTTCACAAGGTATCCCCGGGTGTAGATGAAGGAATGATCATATCCTCAGAAAGGTTTAATACCTTTACTCTCGAATCTTTAGATAGACTCTTTGAAGTACTTAGAGATAGAAGTCTGTATATGTGGACAGATCTTTTTAAAAAATACCAAAATTTAGATTTGTTTTAAGTTGAGAAAACCGTAAGAGCTTCCTATAATATACAGATGATTAAACGTGTTGCATTAGTAGGTTCGAGCAGTACTGGTAAGACTACTGCCTACGAATTATTAAAGAATAAACTTCCCAAATGGGAGTTTGTAAATGAAAGCACTAGAACGGTTAAGAGATATGGATTTCCTATCAACGAAGAGGGAACGGAAGCTACCCAACTTGCTATTTCGAACTTTCATTTAAAAGCTCTTCTTCAACCCTATAACCTTATCCTAGATAGATGTTACTTAGATGTATTAATCTATTCGGAGTTTATGGAAAATATTTCAATAGGCACCTTAGAATACCTGAAAGATATTTGGACAAGTGTAAAAGAGGAATACTCTCATTTTGTATATTTTCCTATTGAATTCGATGTAGTAGATGACGGAGTAAGAAGTATTGATGAAACCTGGAGAAGAGAGGTAGATGCAAAATTTAAAGAGCAGTTAAAAGGTACACCTCACCTTACAGTAACAGGCTCACCTATGCAAAGAGTAAATCAAATCCTTAACTATATTAAACAGCCAACAAATGGATAATCAGAACAAAGTAATTGAAATCGCTGGGAAGCATCTCGGACAAGTAGGAGGAGCAGGATATAAAGATACGTACGATCCTTCCCTCCTTGTAAAAATTCCACGAACCCTTAACCGTGAAACCTATAAACTAACCGGGGAAGAGTTTACCGGAGTAGATGTATGGAATGCATACGAAGTTTCAACACTTACAAATAAAAACCTTCCAGTGAACGGAATGATGAAGATCATGGTTCCTTCTGAAACTCCTTTTCACGTAGAGTCGAAATCAATTAAACTTTATCTGAACTCTTTTAATATGACCAAGCTCGGAGACACAGCTAGAGAAACAGCTCGTCTTTTTGAGGAAATGGTAGCAAAAGATCTTAGTGAGCTATTGGAAGGAGAAGTAGTAGTTAAAATGTTTACTTCTGCATTAGGTCCTCAATATACTTTTGACGGCTTCCAAGATCTTAAGACTCTTGTCAATTTAGACGAAGTTAACTTTGATACATTTAAATCTGACTCCTCACAACTACTAGCTCTTCCAGGTACAAATGGAGTAATGAGAATAACAACAGACCTCCTTCGCTCAAACTGCCGAGTAACAAATCAACCAGATTGGGGCGATCTTTTCATCCATATGGAAGAAGGAGCTGTTCCGTCACCTAAAGCACTTGCAAAGTATGTAGTATCTCATCGACAGGTATCTCACTTCCACGAAGAGATTGTAGAGATGACATTCTCACATCTTATGGAAGCTTATGATCCAAAGAAGTTAATGGTATGTGCTCTCTATACTAGGAGAGGAGGAATTGATATCAATCCAATCCGAGCAACTCACAAGAGTATGATCCCTACATGGTTTAACGATCCTAACTGTAGAATGGCAAAAACACTTCGTCAATAGACACTAAACCTACAGTAGTAACATGGGAATGATTGAAAAGAAGTATTACACCGTAGACTCTAAAGAGACTGCAAACCTACTCATACAACATATTCGTGAGAGCGAAACTATTGCGTACGATACAGAGACTGACAGCCTAAACATGAGGAAAGGTTCAATTGTAGGATTTTCAATATCAGGAAATGTAGGAACCGGGTTTTACCTGCCAACACAAGTATGGAACGTAGAAACCCAGCAGTTAGAAGAACTCAGTATTGAAGGGGTAGGATGTCATACAATCGCTAAAAAATGTTTGGAGATGCTTGTAGGCAAGAAGCTTATCATGCATAATGCTAGCTTTGACTGCAGGTACACTAAGAACTACTACGGAGTAGACCTCCTCCCCTCTCTTCATGCAGATACTGCTCTACTTGTACACACCGTTCAAGAGGAAGGAGCTGGAATGGGCGTATTCGGTTTGAAACCTCTAGCCATCTCAGTACAGAATGAGATTGGACTTAATGTAGAGAAAGCTGCAAACGAAGAACAAATTGAACTAAAGGAGTCCATTAAGAGGAACGGCGGTGAGATTACAAAGACCAACTTTGAGATCTACAAAGCCGATATGGAGATCCTTTCAAAGTATGCTGCTGCCGATACTGATCTAACCCTTCGACTCTTCAACCATTTTAGTAAAGTACTAGAGAAGGAAGGTCTTGTAGAATTCTTCTATAATGAAGAAGTAATGCCCTTGTACAAGGAAGTTACCGTACCTATGGAAGAAAAAGGAGTGAAACTTAATATGGACCTTATTAAAGATGTTCATGAAAGGATTACAAAAGACCTTGAGGAGAATAAAAAAGTGGTAATGGACAGCCTCCTTGGAACGGACGAAGGACGTAAGTGGGTTATTGACACTGCTGTTAATCAGTATCCTCCATCTAATAAAGGTCGATATGCTCAAGCATTCTGTGAAAGATATGCTCTCCCGTTACCAAAATCACCAAATACTGGTAAGTACTCTATTACAAAAAAGAATGTAGCAGAGTTAGAAGACGGAATACAAAAAGAATTTCTACAAAGTGGAGATCATGAAATACTAGATGAAAAAGAAGCAATTCGTATCTCTCTTGCATTATGGAAAGAAAATAATGACGGGGACTATGTAAACATTCAATCTAAAAAACATCTAGGAGAAATTGCTTTTGATTACATGGGTATCAAGCCTTTGACAACAACGGCAAAAGGACAACCACAGTTTGATATGGACATGGTGGAATCTCTTGCAAAGAAATACCCATGGGCAGAAAATTTAAGAGTGTACAATAAGCTTTTAAAGATTAAGTCCACCTATGTAGAAAGATTCCTTTATGGAGCAGAAGACGGACGGTACTACTTTTATTTCAAGCAAAACGGAACCGTATCCGGAAGATATGGATCAGACGCCCAACAGTTACCCAAGCCCAAAGAAGAAGGAGAGGATGTACCTTTGATCGTAGAGTATACAAACATCATCCGAGCGTTTATGGTCGCTGACGAAGGAAGAAAGTTTATTGACTGTGACTATGAATCTCTAGAACCTCACTGCTTTGCATCAGTATCAGGAGATAAAGGCCTTCAAGACATCTTCAATAACGGATGGGATTTCTACTCTACAGTAGCTATTAAAACTGAAAAGCTTGATGAAGATAAAGAGACATACCCTGACGGAGTATCCCCCGATAAAAAATCACCCATCTATCTTAAGAAGTTAGATCCAGTAAAGAGAAATAAAGCTAAGGCATATTCACTAGGTATTGCATATGGAATGGAATCTTTTGCTTTAAGTAAAACTCTTGACGTAGATCAAAAGACAGCTCAAGAACTAGTAGATGGGTACCTTAATGGATTCCCTCAACTCAAGGAATGGAGAGAGAACTCTAGGAAGTTTGTTAAGGAGAACGGATATATTAAGAATAAAGTAGGTCGTATCAGACATCTTCCAAAAGTTCAAGAGCTGTATAAGAATTTCGGAGATAGGATGCTTGATTGGAAATTCAGAAAAGATCTTGAAGGACAGTATGGAAAGGATGCAGTTATGAAACTCTATAGGGACTACCGTAACGGACTTAATAACTGTCTCAACTACCAACTCCAAAGTTTAGCAGCAGCAGTAGTAAACCGAGCAGCAGTAGCTGTGAATAGAAAATTTAAAGAATTAGGAATTGACGGACAGGCTTGCGCTCAAATCCACGACCAGTTAATTTTTGATGTACCTGCCGACAAAGCTGAAGAAGCTGCAAGGATTGTCCAAGAACTAATGGAGAATACAACCCAACTTGAAGGAGTAACTCTTAAAGCACCTCCTGAGATTGCAATCAACTGGAAGGAAGGCCACTGAGTTGCATAAATTTTTAAACTTTACTATATTATATTAAATAAATTTTATATGTCTGAGAAAAAGAAGCGTGGTTCAAAACAAAAAGTAATCATTCGTGATGAAATGCTAACCCCTTTCTATATTGAAGTAGATGATACAAGCTATAATCTCTACAAGGAAAGCAGTACTTTAGCAGAAGGATATTACTCAACTCTAGCAGGAGCATTACGTAAGGTAGCTCGATCTCAAGTAGTATCTAATGCAAATGAAATGTCTTTAAGAGAGTATGTGGACTTAATGGAAGGTTCATATAATAGGTTAACAGAAACTTTTAAATTTTAATTAATGCAAACATTAACACCACTCCATGATAATATTGTAGTAAAGCCCATGGAGGAAAACGACCAAATGCACGGCAATATCTACATCCCGGATATGGGACGAGATCGCCCGGAAATGGGAACTGTTGTAGCAGTAGGTACAGGACGTATCTCTGAATATGGCGTGGAAATTAAACCTAAATCCTGTATAGGAGAAACAGTAGTTATTCCTAAGATCGGATTTATTAGAATTGAATTCCACGGTGAAGAATATTACATCGGACCAGAAAAAGAAGTACTCGCAAGAATTGACGATTTTAACTCTCTCGATGATCGAGACCAACTTTAATAGATTAAAATAAATGAAAAACAAATTACATTTTTCAACCAATGCAAGGAAGCAGCTAGCAGCCGGAGTAAGGCAACTTGCTGACGCTGTTACTTCTACTTTAGGTCCTAATGGACGAAATGTACTCATCCAAGCAGAGATGGGCGCACCCTCCTCAACTAAGGACGGCGTTACAGTTGCAAAGTCTATTAATCTTGAGGACGAGGTACAAAATATGGCAGCTGAGCTTATTAAACAAGCCTCTCTTAAAACTGCCGACCAAGCAGGAGATGGAACAACCACCTCTACTCTTCTTGCTGCTGAACTCTACCTTACCGCTCTTGATCAACTTTCCAAGGACGTAAATGCAGTTGAAGTAAAGAGAGGTATGGAGAAAGCCCTTAATAAAGTACTCAGCTTTATTAGAGAAGAAGCAAGAGAGGTTATTGAAGAGACCGAATTAAAACAAGTAGCAACTATCTCAGGCAATAACGATGAAGAGGTAGGTAATTTAGTCTATCAAGCTCTTGACAAAGTAGGGACTGATGGAGTAGTCTCTGTTGAAGAATCACGTACTGGAGAAACCTATCTAGAGACTGTAGAAGGTATTCAATTCAATAGAGGATATAAATCACCTTTCTTTGTAAAAGATAACAGTAGTATGACAGCAACTCTTAAAGATGCTCTCATCTTACTTACAGACCAGAAGATCACTCAAGCGAAAACTCTGTTACCTCTTCTTGAACAATGCTCCTCTCAAAACAAACCCCTTGTTATCATTGCAGATGATATTGACGGGGAAGCTCTTTCAGTACTTGTTGTTAACAAGCAGAGAGGAGCTCTAGATGTAGTAGCTGTAAAAGCTCCTGAATTCGGAGACCGTAAATTACAGACCTTAGAAGATATTGCAGTACTTACTGGAGGATCTGTTATAAATAAAGATCGAGGAATGCGCCTTGATAGAATTGAAAGCGAATGGCTAGGAACTGCAAGCAAGGTAACGGTAGGTAAGGAAACAACTACTATCGTAGACGGTAAAGGAGAGAGTAGTGCAATTGAAGAGAGAATCATAGAAATCAAATCTCTCATTGATAATTCTACTTCTCCATTCGAAATCGAATCACTACAAGACCGCCTTGCTAGAATGGCAGGAGGAGTTGCAATGATACACTGCGGTGGCAATACTGAAGTAGAGATGAAGGAGAAAAAAGATCGTATCGAAGATGCCCTTCATGCAACTAAAGCAGCTATTGCCGAAGGAGTTCTTCCCGGAGGCGGAATTGCACTTCTACGGTTTGCAAGCAGGCTTGAAGACCTTTTACTAGAAGGAACAAACGGATATACACATGAAGACCAGCTCCTAGGTGTGAACATCTTGATTAAAGCAATGCAAGCTCCTTTTAATAAGATCCTAACCAATGCAGGATATGATACTGAAGGAACAGAAAAGATTGCTTTCAATCTTCTCGATCAAGACTTTTGGAGAGGTTTTAACCCGAGAGTTGAGAAAGAGGTAGATATGTATACTGAAGGTATTATTGATCCTGCAAAAGTAACAAGACTTGCTCTTGAGAACGCAGTATCAGTTGCAGGTACTATGTTAATTACAGAATGTGTTGTAAGTAATATTCAAGAGGAAGTATCTTCAAACTCTGCCGAAGATCCCGGAATGCTATTCGGTTAATCAATTAAATAAAATAAAATGTCAGCAAATTCAGCAAAGTTTAGAATTCAAACCACTTTAGAGTGGATGGAATGGGCAAGAAGAACTAAGGTAATTAGAAAGCCTAAGAAGAGAAAACGACAACCTCCTTGGATACCTCAAGAGGATTGAAATAAAAAACTGTAGGTAGTTCTATTAAAAATTAGAAATTATGGAAACAACATCATTTATTTTAGGTGTAAGCGCAGTTATTTTAGTATTAATGGCTGTGTTTACGTTTGTGAATTATATGACAATCAAAACTTTGAAAAAAGCTTTTGAAATGGACCAAATGCATAACCAACAATCTATCCAAGACTTGTATAGAACTAATGAAATAACTCGAGACGAACTCGACGATAGAATCCACGTAGTTGAAGATGGTTTATATCGACACATTGACTCTCGTGTAGATAAACTTGCCAATCAAATTGAAAAATAAGTAAATAAATAATCAATCAGAACTACCTACTAGTATAAAGCCCGGACAAAAAGTCCGGGTTTTTTTAAGAACTTTTCATATATTTATAAGAAATAAAAAACTTTAAGTAATGGACAACTTTGACCTAAGAAAATACTTAACAGAGAATAAACTCACTTCTAACAGCAGGACTGTTAAAGAAGAAGAAGCCAAGAAAGGTAAAAAACTAACGCTCAACGATTTTATTCAAATGGTTAGAGATGATATGATGGCTGGGGCAGCACCTGATGAATATCCAAGTGATGAACAGGTAAGAAGAAGAGCGGAATCATATTATAACGATTACCTTCAAGGTGCTAGTGTAGATGATTTATTCGAAGCTCCTATTAACGGTGTTGTAGATGTGAAAACTAAAAAATTTGTAGGAACCTTCCAATACGGTAAAGGATTTAAAGCAAATGAAATAGGTAAAGAACTTGGGTATAAAGACCACCCAACCAGCATTCCAAATGGAACTAAAATGGAAAAAAGGGAAAAATTCTCAAATGAAGAAGCCAAACCTGGAGATCCCGATTATATGGAAATTTACAAAAATTGGGAAATAAGAAAATCTGATTACGCACCAGGTTATTATGAAGCTACCAGCTTAAATGATAGTGATGCCTTTATGAAATACGCAAAAAGCATTGAACAAATTAAAATTGAAATAGACGAAGAAGAATAGAATCTTTGACCAAAGAGTATAAGTTCGAAAGACATACCTAAAGTAGAGCCCGGATAAAAAGTCCGGGTTTTTTATTTTATAGAGTTGACTTTGCTTTAGCTATTTCCTATAATAGAGTATAAATTAATAAACAAAATGGGTTTTTATTTCACACCTCAAGCTAAAGCTGCACTACGAATCAACCTAGTACTTATAACTTCGGTCACGGCATTACAACTAGTAACATTGCCGCCCTATAGCTATCTTTTAGGATTTTTAGTAGGTACGGTAAACTACTTCTACGTACTAAATCAAATAGATAAAATTAAACACTAAGATGAAATCCCGGATGTGGTGAAATTGGTAGACACAGTAGACTTAGGATCTGCCGCGAAAGCATGGGGGTTCGAGTCCCTCCATCCGGACAAAGATATGCACCCATAGCTCAGCTGGATAGAGCAACGCACTTCTAATGCGTAGGTCAAAGGTTCGAATCCTTTTGGGTGTACTAACTTAAACAAATAGTATGGATTTTCTAATAGGACTTTCCTCAGTAATACCAATGGTACTCTTCAATAAGATGGTACTAAAAACAGTACCGAAGGTGCATCCGCATACAACGATGGGTATGATTATGATGATGCTAGTAGGCACAGGTGTAATAGCAATCAGCTGGACATTTGGGCTACAGTCGGAGGTTACTAACAATACATCCTTTGTAATGGGAGTTGGTCTAGCTCTATTCGGTAATATGATTAGTAAGATACTTTACCTATTACAAAAACCATATAACCAACAATAACCATGGAACAGTTTACTCTTCAGGGATCTTCTCTCCCACACCGACTCTACTCCCGTATTTTAGCTTTTGCTCAAGCAAGGGTAAGGAAGTATGAAGATAAGGTAGTAGATGTTGTATCGGTTAAGCTACCGTCCGCATTCTGTATGGTGATTAGATTCACAATACTTAATAAAAATGAGAAGTACGAAATAGTGCTTCAAGGCCAGTTCCAAAGCGCTTATAAGCAACAGGAAGAAGGTAAACCAGTAGAATACAACACTGAAATACTTATAAGAGAGAACTTAAAGGATGCATATAAGATAGGGTAAAAGCTATAGAACTGCTATTTATAAGATGGAAAATGTTTTAAATATATTCAATATACTAGCTATCTTAGCCCTATCAGGTGGTATACTCTTTATAGTTGGGGACTATCCTCGACTTCTAACTAAATCTAAATATCTTAGAAGGAGAGTTAAAGACACCGAAAGAACAAATGCTTTTCTTATATCTGAGTTAACAAAGTATAAACATAAGTACGATCATTTGGAACGAAGAGAATGGAAAACCGGATCTAAAGAATAAAAATTATGCAACAACCAAACATACCTTTCGAACAAACTACCGCTATAACTTGTGATGAATGCGGAGGGATATACTTTCAAGAAGCTCTACACATCCGTAAAGCATCAGGGATACTAACAGGAGGCTCCCAGCCAACAATAATCCCAATCCCGGTATTTAAGTGCAGCGATTGTGGGCATGTTAATCAAGAATTTCTCCCTGTACAAATGAAAGACCTAGACTAATGAAGTTATCAAAGAACCTTACTTTAGGAGAAGCAGTAAAATCTCAAACAGCAACCCGTAGAGGAATCGACAACACTCCAGGAGAGGAAGAGATCAACAACCTTATTTTGATCGCTAATGAGATCTTCCAGCCCTGTAGAGACTTTGTAAAAGGACCTCTTGCAGTTACATCAGGCTTCCGTTCCGTAAAACTTAACACAGCTATCGGAGGCTCTAAAACTTCCCAACACTGTCAAGGAAGAGCTCTAGATCTAGATTGTGATGTATTTGGAAATGGAACAAATGCGGAACTCTTCTGGTTTATCTACCATGAATTGAACTACGATCAGCTTATTTGCGAATTTCCAAGTAATGGACAACCTGCATGGGTACATGTAAGTTATGTAAATGAAGCCCAGAATAGACATAACACCTATACCGCCTATAAAAAAAGAGGTAGGACAAGGTACAGACAATTTTACAATTCAGACTTAGAAGTATGAAAAAGTATTTCCTTCCAATATTAATTACTCTCTCAGCTCTTGCTGTATCAGCATCAGCAGCATTTTATTCAGTCTCAGGACTAGGTAAACTATTTGCAGGTGCATCGATGGAGGTAATGGTGATGGCTGCTTCACTTGAAGTATCTAAACTTGTTATTGCATCTCTACTGTACCAATACTGGAACAAGATAAATGGAATTCTAAAAACATACCTAACAATTGCAGCACTTGTATTAGTAGGTATAACCTCAGCAGGTATCTACGGATTCTTATCCGGAGCCTATCAAGAGACTGCTAATAAGGATCAGATAGTAAGCAGAGGTATTGAAGTACTTGAGGTAAGAAAGGAACGTTTGGAAGAAAGTAGACTATACCTTGAAGGAGAGAAGCAAGAGCTCTCACAAAGTATCAAAGAGCTCCGTAACGGTCTTGCAAATAATACCATTCAATACAAGGATAGAGAAACAGGCCAAATCATAACAACAACATCCTCAGCAACTAGAAGAGCTTTACAGAAGGAGCTTGAAAACGCACTCACAAGACAAGATGGAGTATCGGTAAAGATTGAAGAAGTTGTAAAAGACATCAGTGACCTAGAGGTAGAAATACTTCAAACAAAGGCAAATGCAGACACTGCAACAGAGCTTGGCCCGCTGAAGTATCTTAGTGAGTTAACAGGTAAGCCTATGGATAAGATTATTAACTGGTTTATCCTTGCAATCATCTTTGTATTTGACCCACTAGCTATTTCGCTGGTACTTGCAGCAAATGTCGCATTCACAAACCTCTCTTCAAAGGAAGAAGACGAAGAGGAGAACGAAGTAAATGATACTCTAGAAGGACTCTCCTTCGATGAAGATGAATTCTTAGATATGCCAGTAAGAGTAGACGAAAAAGAAACACAATCTACTGAACAGGAAATACAAGCAGAGACTCTCCCTACACAAAGTTGGGAATGGGTACCCACGGAGATCGAACAAGAAGAGGACATAGAGGTACCTCTTGAACTACAGAAACCAGAACATATTGACAGATCTCAGATTGAAGAAACTCCTGCAAAAAAAAAGTTCCCATCCAGCAGAAGAAAACGATAAACAGGTTGACAAAACCTGATAATGAGGATACAATACGGTATATGTAATTCCTAATTTATTTTTAATAAAAGTTATAAATGACAGACAAAGAAGTTCTTGAAATTCTCGAAAGAGATTATCCTGCTATTGCTGAAGGATACAAAACAATTCAGAAGGAGCAATACGTACTCTTCGCTAGAAAACACCTCGACTACGGCATGTCAAACATCTCAGCTGGTACACAGCTTGCAAACGAGCAAGAGATTCAATTTGCATTAACAGGCCTTTGGTACAGACTCTCTGATAAGATCAATCGCTGGAAGAATTTACTCATAACAAAGCGTGAAGTAAGTAATGAAGCTCTAACAGACACCTACCAGGATATCACAAACTACGGAATTATAGCCCAGCTTGTGGAGAGAGGATGGTGGAAAAGGTAAGTTAGTTTGGCTAAGAAAAAACTTCCTCAAGAGGTAAAGCTTATTCAAGAGTATAAGAAACCGAAAATAGATTATAGTACCCAAAAATCTATTTCGTTTTCACAACTTAACATGTATACTAAATGCCCACATCAATGGTACCTTAGTTATGTGAAGAATTTAGCCCCATATACACCCTCCGTCCATGCAACCTTTGGTACAGCTCTTCATGAAACTGTACAAGAGTGGTTAGATGTAGTTTACAATAAAACTGCAAAAGAGGCAAATGAAATGGACTTGTCTGCACTTCTTTTAGACAGGATGAAAAAAACCTACAAAAAGGAGAGGTATAATAACGGACATAAGGACTTTTCAACCCCTGAAGAACTAACTGAATTCCACAACGACGGAGTTCAGATTCTAAACTTTCTTAAAAAGAAAAGAGCTACGTACTTCTCTACGAAGACTACATACCTAGTAGGTATTGAAGTACCTATTGTGTATCCTCTAAAGGAAGACATATTCTTCAAAGGATATATTGACCTTGTCTTCTGGAATAAGAACACAGAAGAGTACACAATTATAGACATAAAAACATCTACCTCAGGATGGAACAAGTATGCAAAGAAAGATGATGTAAAAATCTCACAAATACTTCTCTACAAAGAATACTTTGCAAAACAATTCAACACAGATGTAGATAAGATAAATGTAGAGTATTTTATTGTGAGGAGAAAGCTCCCAGACTATTCTGATTTTCCGGTAAAGAGAGTTCAAGAATTTACTCCTGCTTCCGGAAAGATAAAAAGAGGTAAAGCAATTCAAAATGTAAATAATTTTATTGAACAAGCTTTTAAAGAAGATGGGAGCTATGATGTAGATAAGCGTTATCTGAAAAACCCGTCAAAGAACCAATGCCGCTTTTGCCCTTTCAATGACAGTCCTCTCTGCCCTGAAGCGATAAAATAGACTATTTATACATATAAATAAATAACTCTATATTATGTCACAAGATAAGAAAAACCTAAAACTCACTTCCGTACAAGTGGACACTGAGCTTTTTCAAGAGTTTAAACTTCTTTGTGTAAGGTACAAGTTTAGTCTGCATAAGTTGGTAGACAGGGCAATGCATTCTTATATTAATGATGAAGACTTTAGAAGAGCAATTCATAAGACAAATACGTAAAATCAATTAATTTAATGCAAGAAAAGTTTCGTTATCTTCCTCAAAATGAAAGGAAGAAAATATTACTTCTCTGTGACGACATCAGACTTCACTCAGGAGTAGCCCATATTGCAAAAGAGATTGTAGTAAACACAGCACAACATTTTAACTGGGTTAATGTTGGAGCAGCGTTAAACCATCCGGAGCAAGGAAAGATGTTTGACCTGTCAGAGGATATCAACAAAAATACAGGCCTAAATGATTCATCAGTCAAGGTACTAGCTAATTCCGGATACGGTAACCCCGATCTAATTAGAGCTCTTATAAATGGAGAAAAACCTGACGCACTTTTTATCATTACAGACCCACGATACTACACCTGGCTGTTTCAGGTCGAGAATGAAATTAGAAAGCAGATACCTATAATCTATTTGAACATTTGGGACGATTTACCTGCCCCTATGTACAACCGTCCTTATTATGAATCAGTAGATGCCCTGTATGCGATCTCACGGCAGACTAAATTTATCAACGAATACGTACTAGGAGAAAAAGCAAGCGAGAAGCTTATCTCATATGTACCTCATGGACTTGATCATAAGGTCTTCAAGCCACTAGATAGTACTGATGAAACCCTTACTGCTTTTAGAAAAGAGCTTTTCGGAGGAAAGGATTACGACTATGTAGTAATGTTCAACTCAAGAAACATCCGTAGAAAATCTATCCCAGACCT
>Ga0075480_10001508_pt1 | contig 14782 bp, 8 predicted proteins | sample DEB08_DNA_7_FD_81590 | JGI IMG/M metagenome (GOLD analysis project Ga0075480, IMG submission 81590) | Aqueous microbial communities from the Delaware River and Bay under freshwater to marine salinity gradient to study organic matter... | ecosystem: Environmental > Aquatic > Marine > Coastal ... | reverse complement strand
GTCGAGATGTAAAGCCACAGACCGCATCTCGTGAGTTGGATGTCCTCAGTGCGGCTTTGCATTATTGTAAGGATGAGGAACTAATAGAGTGGACACCGTTCAGATTTGAAAATGTTCAAGGTGTCCCTCGTGAACGCTTCCTTTCGCAGGAAGAGATTAACAAGTTGCTTGATGCTTGCGAATCGTACCACATGAAATTGTGGACATTGATTGCTCTATCTACGGCGGCGCGGAGTGGTGCTATTCTTAGCCTCACATGTGACCGTGTTCTCTTTGATGATAACATCATAGATTTCAGAGACCCCACGATAGAGGGCAAGCACAAGCCCCGTTCAACAATTAAAATGCCGCAGGGTTTGCGTCCGTACCTAGTGGATGCGGTGAACAAATCTGTAAGCGGGTATGTTGTGGAGAGAGACGGCAAGCCGATGAAGAACATATACGGCGAGTTCATACAAACAGCACAGAGGGCGGGTCTTCGTGGTGTAACGCCGCATGTCATGCGTCACACATGTGCCGTGCATATGGTAAAGAATGGCGTCCCTATATATGAAGTGTCAAAGTATCTAGGTCACAAGAGTGTCGAGATAACTCAGAAGCACTACGCTAAGTTCTCACCAGACTTTATGGAACGCTCATCAGAGGTGGGGTCTAGTCTTATCTCTGGGGAGAAACTTCGGGTGATACAATAGCGGTCACCCTGATACACTGTGATACATACAGGTACAATAAATTATACAGAACTGCTTGTAAGTAATTGTTTTATATATTGGAATTAGGCTTCACTCCCGCCATAACCCCTCAATATAAACAGTTACTTACTTGCCATTTGTATCAATTCTGTATCATGCTACATAGGTACGGCAAGTTTGAGTAGCCTGTCGGATAAACGCTTCGCCCTGTTCGGGGTCTGCTTTGCCCAACGCGAATCAAGAATCTCGGTTGCACACATTTCCCACTCGCCGTTCTCAGCATAGGCAATAGACTGCTTGAACTGGGATAGGCGCGGTCTCCCTAATTGAAAGCACATGTTGGCGAATATTCTCTGTGCGTCCTCAGGATAGTTGTCCCACCCCTTGAAGATAAGCATACAGTCAGCCACGCAGTTGGCTACATCCTGTTCAAACGCCTGTTTGATTCTGTCGAATGGAATCTTTGTACCAACATCTTTGCCATACTCTGGGTCTCCGCGAACTATTAAGTGGCCAATACCAAATGTTGGGTGGCCTTCGGAACAAAGATAGATTTCCTCCTTCATCCCTTCGTCAATAGTAAGTTCTTCCCTTAACAAGTTAATATCCATTACTTGGTACTCACCTTCTCTGAGTTAAGCCACACAGCAAACGCGCCTGTCATGGCACCCGTGACAACGGATACCAATCCTGCTTGGCTGGGGCTGGGGTCAGGCAATGCCATGAACCACTCCACAACACGCCAACTCATAACTGTCATTGTAAGCATCATCAGTCGCGGTAAGATGCGCCACTTGAGGATGCGCTCCATAGTATATTCTGCCATTACTTCTTCCTGAACTTATCCAATCCACGGATGCCAAGTGCGGCAGAACAAACCAAGAACAGGAGATACTGATACCAGTCCGGCAGTTCGTTTAGTCTTTCAAATCCTGTCTTGACTACTCCATCTAGGCCGGGGATAAAAACCAGTATGCAAGGGATTAGAATAACTATTGTAACGAGTTCGTCTTTCCACGAACCCTGCGTCCCTTGCGCCATAATGATTTCCCACTTGCTGTCGTGGGTTGCGGCGGTCTTCATTATCTCCGCTTTGGCTTCGGCCTCAGTCAGTGCGAGGTTAGCCTTCGCCTGTTGCTTCTTTGCCTGTCCCTCTAGGAAACTTCCTGCGAGGTTAGCGATAGGACTTATGAGTGCAGTCCACATTAGATACTTGCTCCTTCTGGTTTTGCACAGCGAACACCGCGAATCTGTGGGTAAGGAAAATTCCTTACAATCGCTTCGGACATCTCAACAATACGCTCGTGGCACTGCGCCTCATTTTTGTAAGGACCTCTATTATCTTCTGCTATCAGGCACTGTACGCCATTGACCGATAGGAAGCAGAAGAATACAGAGGCGGCGAACATGGTTAGTCGTCCCTTATTCTTTTCTTTAGTCTCGCCATATCAGAGACAAGACGGTTTCTTTGACGGATGAGTTGGTCAATTCTAGACTTCTTCGCTTCAGGCGACATGCCGCTAGTTTTGATTCCCTGAATCCTGTCATTAAGTTCGTTCAACTGTTGGTACTTCTTGTTGAGTTGCTTCCTTACGCCAAGTAGTGAACGGTTGTCGCGGCGCATCTCCATCGCTTCTTCATAGTTGCCCTCTTCACGGAGCCTGTTTATTCCACGATTGATTTCATCCGCTTCCCGCTTGAGTTCGTAGAACTCAGAGAGGAATCTATTTGCGGGGTCATTGCCCCGTTCCTTAACAAATCTTGTGAGGCCAAGGTTTCTGGCGGCGACATCACTCAAGCCACTGCCAAACAGTCCCGCTGGCTTCGATGGGATTGTGCCAAATGTGCCAAGTATGCTGTCCATACCACCAAGGAACAGCCCACCAAGAGAACCAAGGTAGCCGTTCACCAACTGTTCAAACTCAATCGGGCTGATACCAGCGAGGGCGGTTGCATCACCCATGAGTTTTGCAAACTCAGATGTGGTTGAATAGGAACGCATTGCTGTAGGCAAGCCGCGAACCCCAAGACTTTCCAGTTCTCTGCCACGGAAGAAGTCCTGATTGGTAGCAACCTCTACGATAGGACGGACGGCCTGTGGTATCGGATTGAAACTGAAGTTGTTTAGGAATATCTGACTGACCGCTTCAGCAACATACTCACCATCCCTCTGACGGATGCCGTCAAGGAACACCTCAGGTATTGTTGAGAACACCGCGCCAATCTCAAACGGCTTTGGTATCAGGAACTTCTTATCGCCAGCGTAGATGATGTAGTAATTCAACTTGCGATACAGCGGCTCCTGTTCCCAGTCATCCTCTTGGGACATGATTGCATACAGCCCCATCGACAGACCCATAAGGGTAAGCCCCTTCATCGCTGTCCGCTTGGCATTAGCCTCTGTCCCAAACGCCGTTCCTGTGCGATATAAGCCCTGCACACGGGCGTTGAGGAAGGGAACTAGGGGAAGTAGCATCGCAAAGGTTTGCGCGGCTCCACCTTGCGGATTCCCCTTGCGAGAGTAGTTGATAAGGTTGAGTGCCTCATATGCGGCATCGCCTTTCTCAGCACCCTGTTCCAACATTCTGCGGAAGATGGCTTCTCGTGTTGCCATTTCCGTTGCCTCACCCACCGTATTCACCTTGTCTACAAGACCCATGAACATGTCGGACAGTTTCTGTGGGGTGTCCACAATAGTGTAACCTTCATGTCTGCGGTAAAACCGCTTCATCTTTTTGGCAAATTCTGTGTTGCTTTCGCCGAATGTGTAACCACCAAAGCCACCGATTGTCTTCATCTCTTGGACTGTTTCAGCATCAGCCAGCGCATTCTTCAGGCCAATCATTGTATCAACCATCGGACGGAGAGGTGCGTCCACCGTTACGACACCAGCCATATCACCACGGATAAGGTTGGCTTCCATAAATGATGGGGTAATCGTAATCATGTTACGGAAGAAGCGGCCAATTTGTTGCATGGTGCGAAGGAAGCCATTCATCTGCATTGGCGTGAATGTTCTCATCGCCGTGATTAGTTCGCCGTCAGACCCGACATCGTAGAACACGGTCTTGCCATTTTCCCTCAGAGTGAAGTGGTTGTTGTTGTTTTGCGCTTCAGTCGAAGAGATGCGGCGAGGGGCCTGCACACCGTCATAAAATCCAGTAGCCTTTAACTCCTCAATGACACCTACGGTGCGTTGTGTGGCTAGGTTTCTTAATCCGGCAGAGACAATGGCTTGTGTGTTTTGAAATACATTTTCATACAGGTCGCCAATCTTTTCCTCGCCACCCTTTAGTTTGCGAAGAACATCTTTGATACGGGCGTCTGGGTTATCGAATGCAGATGTGGTGTTCTGCGCGTAAGTGCTTGCCCTGCGAACCTGACCCATGAACCCTTCAGTGTAGTGTTCTTCTTCGATGACACGGTAGAATGGTACATAGTCGGCAGTGCCAATAAGTTTTTGTTTAGTCTCTTGGTCAATCGCGCCAGTGTCCTGAAGGAACTGCATCAAACTTTCATTGAAGTTTTTGTATTGATTGAATACCTCGTTGAACTCAGGGTTCTCTGCGCCGTACCGCATACCCTCTGCAATCTGTTCATCGGTCAGTAGGTTCTCTCTGCCTTCTGCCTTTAGACGCTGTGCGCGTTGTGCATACACATACATCTGGAACTTGGCATACTTATCTCCAGTTCCAATAGGTTCAAAGATATCCCGTAAACCCCGCGTGCCTTCAACGATGGAGACCGTCCCGTCTGCGTTAAGTTTAGGCGCACCCAACTTTGTGAACATCTCCATCTTGCCGGAGAGTTGTTGTGCAATCTCTGTAATCTTGAACGCACCTCGTGCGAATGGAAGATAGCGGCGTTCTCCAGTCCTTCGATAGTTTAGTTCAAGTTCTCTGCGTGCGATTGGTGCAAGTCCGTGGATAAACTCGTTAACGAACTTTTCTCTTGATGCCGCACGCCCTTCCTTTGTGGTGAACTTGCGAATGAAGTTGTAAACCTTGGCACTGACAGACCGCGCATTCGGGTCTGCCATGATAGCCCTCATGCCATCGGTTGTTCTGTAGTCTCCTGCTCCGAATCGGACTGACTCTTCTTCGCCTTGTATAGTTCGACCAGCCTTTCCGCTAGACTCTGCATCTGCTTTGTCGATAGTTGCTCGGACAGAGTTTGGTCGGGCTGTTCCGTCCACGGAGCGTAACCCTGTTTTGCCATTCATAATCTCCTTAAATGCATCTTCGTATGACTCGTTAAGCCTTTCTTCCAAACCACCGTTTGTAAGTTTTGCATACAGGTCTTTCTCTGGATACCAGAGGATTGCTTGCATGTCTGCTGATGTAAGATTGAGGCCGTTCTCTGCAAGTATCTCCCTTGCACGACTCACAATATCTCGTATGAAAGAACGCTGTTGACCACCAGATGGTGTGTCTTTAGGCTTTACCCCATTGGTAAGGGCGTTGGCGGCAGACCGCATCAACTGTGTCTTTTTGATTTCTGCCTTAGGTACACCAGCGTCACGCTGGCTATCGTAGTAAGCCTCGCCGATTTCGTTTTGTTCTGTAATCAAATCGAATGTGTATTGTTCATCCGTGCCAAAAAAATTTTCATCAAACTGCACACCTTCATTACGCATCTCAACGCGCATCTCCTGAAGGTTGTTTTCAAAAGCCTTCTTGTTTCCAACAAGTGTGCCAGTCAAGCGTCCCCATGTACGCATGAACCAAAGGTCAATGGTGATTGGGTCATAGTTACCCATGAGGTTTTGGTAAAAGCCCTGCCCAATTTTTGGGCCAAACATAAATGAGCCATAAACATTTGTGTTAACTTGTTCACCGCTAAGAGTAACTCCACCCTTACCGACTTTAATCCCGATGTCTTGAAGTGCTTGCTTCAATTCGCCAACTGTAAACTGGGTGTCTAGGAACTGATAGAATGACTCGTTTTTTTCCTTGAACACATCAAGCAATATGTTTGCGTTAATAAAGTTTTTCTCAATCGCAGGAGATGACTTGCCCTCACCAAATACTGGGAAGCGTCCGTTGTCTCTCCAGAACTCATAAGCCGCCAGACCAAGGCGTGAGTTACGGGACACAACAATACCTTGTGATGTTATAGCAAGTGCAAGAGAAAATGCGGAACGGTGTTCTCTGTCGGTGGCTACCTCTGGGTACATCTCAGCGACAGAATCAATGGCCGCTTGAATATTTGCCGTGTACCAGTTGGTTGCATTGTTCTCTGGGTTGTTTTGTCGTGCCGCCACTGTCTCTGCCGCAAGAATGCGGGACAGTTTTTCGTCACTCTCTGGTGTTCTGTTGGTATAGTTCAGGGGTTCTTCTAGAACACTGAGACTTCTGTTGTGCAACATGCGCCCAGCCTCAGATACATTTCGTCCGGCGGTGCGCTTCTTCCCATCCTTACCTTTAGCATTGTCTGCATCAGGAAGTTGTGGGTCAAAGTTTGGATTATAAAGAACATCCATTGAGGAACGCTTACGCATACCCTCATCAAAGCCGAACTGGTCAGCAATGGCGTTGTTGTTTCTGTTCATGGGTGCGACATCATTCAGGTCTTGAACTCGGTCAAGACGAATGGACGCCTCGTTAAACATATCCATTTGGACAGGTTCAGTTTTCTCCGGCTTCTTAACAACAAAGGATGAGTCGTAGTATTTTACAGCATCGCCAAGTTCAGGGAACTCCTGCTTGAAGCGTTCAGAGTTAGCCAACTTATTATAAATGCGTTGCTTCTGTTCACTGTTGCCAGCAAACTTTACACCGTCAACGCGTATGCCGTTATCTCTTGCGTAGTCCAGCCCCTTGCGGACAGATGCCACAACTCTGCCAAACATTTCAAACAGTGCCTGTGGGGTAATGGGAACATCACCAGTCATAGCATCAAAGCGGTCATCCACTTTGAAGTCCACATTCATAAAGTTGACTGAGTCTCCAGCCTTGTCTTTATATTGGTCAAGCCCTCTGACTGAATCAGGCAAGTCCTCAATATAGAACTGCTGGTTATCCATTATAACAGTGAGGTCTCTACTAAAACGCTTTGGGCTGTCCGGCGTAATCTTTTTCAGTATTGGCTTGGCGGCTTTGATGGCGTCTGCCATGTACGGCATACCGTTGTTAAGGTCGTAGTGTTGATGTTCAAATGTTTCAAAGGAGATGTCGCCGTCAGTGGTCTTAACCATGAGGATGAACGGGATGTTGTCCGATGACGGTAGATACCCCCTTGTGTCAACCTTTCTGAGTGCGTTGTTAGCCGCATCGTAAGCCAAGTTTGCAGAACGAATGACATGCATTGTTGCGATATTGGCTTCTGCATCACCAAAACTAATGATGTCATTGAAGAACATTACCTCATCTTTTGCCTGACCAATCTCACCCTCTTTAAGAAACTTAAAGAAGTCTGCTGGCATGTAACTTCTTAAAAGTTTAGCCTCTGACGAGTCAGGCTTGTTCTGGAATATGTCTACTACAGCGTCCGCTACCGACTGTGCATCATTGAGTCTATAGAAATCATATACTGGGGGTGATACTGCTTCGTACTTAAATTCTTGGTAGGAGTAGATTTTAGTAAACCCACTAGGTTGTATATCCGTACTATCGAGAACTTGCTGGTAGTTATCGAATATAGCGCGTAGGCTTTCTTCCGAGCCAACAGACGATGCGGCCTTGTCAACTTGGTCTTCCTTACGCAAGTTGATGTATTCGTAGACTGGGTGTTCTTTACCACCATCGCGTCCCTTCATTCTGATGCGGCCAATAACAGGGCCTTTAACCATCTGTTCCGCATACATTACAGGGCGAAGGCGTGGCTCCGATGGGGAGTCAGGGAATGTTGCAAGTTTAGCAGGACCATCCATGTTGACAGCCAACGCATAGAGATGGTCTCCACTTGGGTTCTTAATCTTTGTTGCGCCACCATTCTCACTGGATAGATTGTTTGTGGATGTAACAGAAACAATCGTGTGAATTGGGTCTGTCTCGTTGTCTCTGTCAAGCCACTCCCACTTTGCCCGTTTCTTTGTGGACTTACTTGGGTTAACTAAGTTGACTACACGGCCAACTTGACCTGTCGTGTTTGTGGATGGTGTGAGGGCTGTCTCAACATCGCTGACTTGCATGTCAGGACGACCCTTTTCATCAATGATGATTGTCGCGCCAGTGAATGTCTGGCCAGTAATGTCAGCAACAGCGTTGAAGTTCTCGTCAAGTTGCACATAGTTACCACCCTCTGCTGGGTTAGCAACTCCAAACCTTCCTTGCATACCCGCGTTGTCCCGCCGCACTGGAACAACTCGTGACTCCTCACTGGCAATAGTTTCTGAACGGGGTGTAACTTCCCGGCCAGATATCTTACGCGCAGTCTTTCCTTTGGCCGCACGAGTGAATACATCTTCTGCCGTCTGGAAGCCCATGCCTCTAAGTGAGTTTGCGAGGCGGGGTAGGAAGCGGGAGACAAAGTCAAAGTATTTTCCAAACGCACCAGACAGCGGGTTCTCATCTCCGGCCTGTCTAGCGCGTTGGTAAAACTCGTAGGTCATAGCCTGAAATTCAGATGGGCTTTCCATTACAGGAAGGGTTCCATCAAGTGCCATCTTGTGTTCCTGTGGTGCATACTTTTTCCACAGTTTGCGTACAGACGATGGCAGTGCTTTGTAGTTAACTTTACCGTCTTTTAATTTGTAGACACTGGAAAGAAGTTTTGCGTCAGATGGGCTGTGCTGTTCGTAGAAGTCCTGAAGGACATGGAAAGCCTCATGCTGTGCAGTCTGTGCCACTCGTGTTGGGCTGTCGTTGTAGAATGCAAGGTCGATGACGGCCTGAAGTTTGCCGTCAGTGGTGGGCTTGTAACTCTTGAGGCCGTTTAGTGCGTGTCCCTTTTTGTTTTGCAGGGATTTGAGGAAGTTGATGTCAACGCCGCCGTCAACACCAGCACCGCCAAGTGTGTCAACAATGGCGTCAGCGGCCATGAAGGCACCGACAATCTCGTTAGCACCCATTGACTGGTCATTCATTACCTGACCGCGTATACTATCGGCAACTTTCTTACCCTGTGTACCACGGTTAGAAAGTTCCTTCAGTCTCGCGTTGAGGTAATTAACCGCACCGCTGTAGCGGTTCAGGTTTTGGTCTGTTGCCGCTTGGTCTACACTGCCATCTTCCGCTGTGCGCTGTGACTCCTCTGTCCCCATAGCGCGTAGGGTTCGCAGTAGACCCTCATTGTCGTCAGGCTCTACGGCCTCACGGGATACAGTCCTCTGCACGCCCTCATCATCAAGAGGTTGTGGCCCCATCTCGCCGTCATACTCCATACGGGGCTGACCAGCGATGTCTGTTGCCTCTACGGTTCCAGCCTCTACTCCACGGTCAGCAAAACCCTCTGGGTCTTGTGCCATCTCCGCTGTTGGACGCAGTATCGGAGAGCCAGTTTCTCCAGCCTCTTGTGCAGTAGAGGGAGAGATATTTAGTTCGGCAAACCGTCTGGTCAGAAGTTCAATTTTTCTCTTAAGTGGGATGCCAGCCTTGAGAGTGTCGGCAATAACTTGGTCTGACCTGTTATTACGGGCAAACTCAAGTATCTGTTCGCCTGTGAGTTGCGATGTCTCTTGCTGTGCGCGAGAGGCGGCTGATGGTCCGATGTTGATAGGTGTGGTAGACGCACCAGTAACAGCGTCTTCTAATTGTTTAGCCACCTCTGGGTCGTTGAATACTTCTCTTGGGTCTCTGCCTTCTGCTTGCGCCCGTTTCATTGCCTCATCAAGCGTTGAACGCATGGCATCGTATTGAGGGTTCTCTGTCTCTGGGCGAGACTCAAGCGCAGACTGTTGATTGCCCGTCAGTATTGCAGGACGGCGTGTACCATCACGGGATGTCACCTCACCAACAGTCGTTTCTGGTGTTTCTACGCCACCGTCAAAGCCTATCTGAGGTACGGCTTCACGGCCTTCTATTTGACGGGGACGACCAGTGACAAAATCTTGCGCGGCTGTGGCGAGTTCTGGGTCAATAGGAGAGGGGGGAGTTTCGGTTGTGAATGGTGCTGTTGTTACACCGATACCGCCACCAGTTGCCGCACCAGCAAGGAAGGATTCTGTCAGGCGGTACTGAACATCTGGGTCTTGTAGGACGCTGGTGTCAAAGTTGTTGGCGGCGAGAACTTGCAAGAGGTCTTGTGAAAGTTCGGTAGACCCCTCTAGACCAGTACCAGCGAGACCCTTCTTAATCATATTAGGGGTGATGCGTGTGCTACCCTTGAACGGGACAAGTCGTGTGATAAGGGTGTTGAGGCCGGACTGAACAGTGGCAGTTCCTAAAAGCGCGACACCTTCTTCAGCGGTTGGGGCGCGACCATTAACCTCTTTGAACTCTTGAGTGTTGCGGCCAAGGAAAGGGATAATGCCAGCAAGTGTACCGCCAACCAAGGCACCAACGATTGGAATTGGTATAAGCAACTGTCCGGCGGCGGCTCCTGCAAACACTGTTGCCATCTCAGGTATAGACTGAACAAGGTAAGAGCCAGCAGAGGTAAGGACATCACCGATGCCTTCTGCCTCTTGGATTGGCTTGATACCCTCTATTTCTGACGCGGCGTCCCGTTGACCTTGGGCAAAGGATTGCAGACCCTGTTCAAATGAATCAGTGCTATCTCCAAACGCCATATCGGAGAGGGTGGCTATACCCTCTGAGCCTGAACTTAATAATTCACGGCCACCGAGTTCGAGTAGGTCGCCAGTGCGGCCAAAGAAACCTTGTTCTTCCTCAATCCCATATTGACCAGTCATTCTCTCAAGGATAATGCCTCGCGCCTTGTCAATATCTTCTTGTGAGTAGCCAGTGGTGTCATAGAGACGACCATCAGGCATTCTTACTGTAGCCATTATATACCTACTGATTCAGAATATCGCCGATGGACGCTGGCTCTTCTGTGTTAGAACCAGTTAGACCCCCGGCTATGGTTGCCTGTTGTAGTGCGAGTTGAGAGAGGATTGGCATCAACGCTGTAGACGGGTAGTCCTGCATATTCTCTGCCTCATCTTGCTTGATAAGGCCAAGTTCAACAGCAAGGTCTAGACGAGATGTTGGGTCGGCAAGTCTGTCCTTAAACATACCCAGTACGGCGTTGTATGTGGATGTAGATGGCTTCAATGTGCCTTTGCTACCCTTGCCATCACTGCGGTCATAGTATGCCGCTTGAGAAGAGCGAAGCCCTACCTGAGACAGTGTGTCAGCAACATTCAGCAGTTGGACATTCATATCCAAAGCCATCTTCTGACCCTTCATCTTGTGTTCAAACTCTGTGGCCGCGATGTCATAAGCCATCTTGTATTTCTGGAAGAGTTGTTCTTGGTCTTGCTTGCCGAGGTTGCGGAAAGAAGAGATGCCTTTCTGCCCAGCCTTGGCCACAGCCCTCATGAAGTTAGCTTCTGGGCTTGCCGCCAATTCCAGACCAAAGTCAATCAATGCTTGGAACATCATGTTCTGAGGGGTACGGCGTTGCGTATCCATCATATCCATAAGTTCCTTACGCTTGGTAATTAGTTCGGCTGTGCCATCGTTGTAGGCTTCCAGTAGTTTCTTTTGGTCATCACGAAGATTTCCAATCTCTGTCTTGAAGAAGCCGAGGTCGCCAATCTGCTTGAGGTTCATGTCACCCAAACCACTCTTGTCATTAGCGGCATCACCAACCGCACTACTCAATGCGTCAGCGGCATTGTTGTTGCCTGTGGCCTTGAGGGTAGCCTCATAAGTGGCGCGTTCACCAAACTGTTCTGCCTTCCTGTTTCCAGCACCTATAATTGGATTGATTGGCTTGGTATCACCAATATCACCGTAGTAACCCAAGCCATAATCATTTTCTGAGTTGTATCCAGTTTTGTTTTCATCCTTTGCTGGAATATCTGCACCCATGCTAATATATGGGTTAGACGGAAATGTGTCTTTTGTTATACCAGTTCCCTTGCCACCTTTTCCAGCAAGGTTCAGTGGGTCCGCACCCGGTCCGGGGCGGGATTTGGCTTTCTCTATGTTATCCATCGCTCTGTCGAAGAGGGTTTTTTCCTTTGTGGTGTTACCGAGTAAATCGTCATTACTATCGCCGTATCTGTCGTCATATCGCTTTGCATCATCCTGCAAGCGTTGCATATACGCAGGGTTGTTCAGGCTATAGAGACCATTGTCCGGCCTTGTTGCGTTGGTAGTTCGTGTAACACGGGATAGCTGGTCTTGGTTTGCCAACTTAGCTGGGTTTGTCTCGCGCTTGAATGTCGGTGCATTTCCCAAGTCATCTACATTGTAGCCGTATCGGTCTTCCATATCGCTGATGCGTTTGCCAGCCGCGATGCCTTGCTGAACATCAAGGTCTCCCATGACACTGCGAGGCTGTTTGTTTGCAGTCATCCTGCCAAGCGCGTTTCTAGCGTAAAGGACTGCGTCCTTGCCATAAGTGTCAATCACTGACGGGTCAGTGGCTAATGCTTGTAGACTTGCCCGGTCCCCGGACTGTGCTAACTGGTCAATCGTATCAAAGATTTTAGGGCGGGAAGATGTCTGAGAGTTAGGATTAACTGTGCTAACTCTCCGCGCTGTTACGCCAAAAGGATTGTTTTCTTTATCCTTTGCAAGAGTAATGGCCTCGTCAATCATGTCGTCAGAGTAATTGTTGCGCCCATTTTCAAATGTAATCTGCGCCCTCATGAGACGCTTCTTCACATCTGGGTCTGTAAAGTCAATCTTATCCGCTAGACCAACATCCAATGCGTCAGCAACATGTCGCTTGTAGTTGGCGTTAGAGGCGGATGAGTTGTCCCCAACTGGTGCATAGCGGTCAATAAAGTCATTTACATTATCTATACCCATGTTGGCGTATGAGTCTGCTAGTACCGCGCCAGCGCGTAAGCCAGCAAGGTCACTGTCAAAAACAGCATACCCATCGTTCTGCCCCGCATAGCCAAAGAAGTCAGAGTTGGGACGAATATTTAGTGGGTTCTTGTTTCTCTCGCCAAGCGTTGGTTTGGGGAGAGGTAGGCCACCATCATACATCCCTTGCGGTTGAGGGGCTTGTTGCTTCTGGGGTAGAGGCCGTCCCATTGGTGGCATTTGCTGAGAAGCCTGAGGCATGACAGGAGTTCTGTTTGCCATAGCCACTTGCTGTGCTTTTGCGCCCTGACGCATTGCCTGACGGCGGTTAATCTCGGCAACAACAAACTGTGTAGGGATTTTATCGGGACGCTTCAGCATCTCCATCAACTGGTTATCGTTAACCTTACCTAGAACTGATTGGAATTGTGCCGGATTTATCATCTTCGTACCTTTAAGCGTAAGGGTTGCCAGTCATTGGGTTAACCCCACCAAAACCGTATGGGCTAAAGCCGCCCATCTGTCCGTACAAGCCAAGACCAGCAAGACCCAAGCCAGCCATAGACTGGAACGGAGACGGCGTTGGCTGTGTCATCGTGGTGATAGTACCCATAGGCGCACCCTGAAGAAGGTCTGCCATGAAACCAACTTGCTGGTATGGATATGCCTGTTGTTCTTTGAAGTCTGAGTACGCTAGGTCTTTAGAAGCCTGACCCATTTGCTGGTTGGCAGAACCAATTTGCATAAGCGCATTCGCTTGGTCGAAGCCAAGGCCCTGTCCAGCACCAACAAGACCAGCAATACCCTGTGCGTTAGCAATGGCCTGAGAGCCAGCAACTTTCTGGCCAGCGAGGTCAGTAGCCTGATTAAGTTGCTGTGCAGTCAAGTCCATCTTGGCGTCAGTGGCATAAGCCTTCTGCGCTTCTGAGTATGCGTTTGCCAGTTGCTTTGCTTCCATGTCAGCGAGGCGGTCTTGCATGTTAGACTGCGCTTCGGCGTTCTCAATGAAGCGGCGAGAGTTGTCGCCAAACGCACCAGCGGCTACCTGACCAGCGGCGCGCTTTTGCGCGGCAATATCTTCAGCATCAAAGATGCGTTGTCTTGCCTTGTCCAGAACATTGTCTGTGTAAGGATTCATATACTGCGCGGCTGTTGCGGAGTCGAATGTTGAAGCGTTGACATTCTGTGTGGTTACGGGGGATAGACCCATAATACCAGCCATCGCCGCGTTAAGGTCAGACTGACCAGTACCCATCATTGCGCGAATGTCGTTCATCGCGTCAAGTTGGTCTTGCGTAAAGCCCTCAATGCGTGGGCCAGTGTAAGACTGGTATGGCTGTTTAACTAGGTTAGACGCGACATCAAGATTCTCCTTGAGTGGCGTTTTAATATAGTCAGGTATGTCTGTGGTTTGTGTGGTAGTTGAACTACCCGACTTACAAAAAGAACCCATTATTTATCTCCACAAGAAATTCCTTGTCTCTCCCGTTATGACTGTTGTGCCAAGGTCTCTGCCAAATCGCTTGTATAGCCTTGACTTAGCGTCAGTATTTACTGGACCGAAGTTGGCTATCACCAGTGGGATACCACCATCTACAGCCATCTTCCGTGCGGCCTCGACCATCTTAAATATCGCCCTAGTCTTTCTCGCTTCAGGAGAGACATAGGTGAACTGGTCAAATAAGCCGATATCGTCAGACCACCAGAAACGGTCAGGTCTCAGACCCATCACCGCCTTAGGAACTCCTTGTATTTCTGCAACTATTATACACCCCATCTCACGGCAGTGCCGGATGACATTGCGTACTTTCTTCTTATTTATAGTTCCCATGCCCGCTTCCCGGTGCATGGCTACAAGAAGTTCTAATATTGACTGGTCATCATGCTTTGTTGCGTTCCTCAGACTTAACTCGGTCACGGTACTTCCTTAATGCGGCCATCCGTTTCTTCTCAAGAACGCGGATTCCACGGTCATAGTTTCCATTTCCCTCGTCAAGCACACGCTCGTATGGTTCTACATACTCTTGGCTGGACAACATGAACGGCCCAACCAAATCATCCTTAGGCCCACCAGCACCAAGGATTTCCCCGTGAGGACCACGAGGAATACCATTCTTAGCCTGAATAATTCCCGGCATTTGTTTGAAGAAGTTATACTCGCCGCCAGTCAAACCATAGTTGGTTAAGTCAGGCAATGCGTTCATCTCAAATTTTGACCCAATC
>Ga0075480_10001505_pt1 | contig 14804 bp, 14 predicted proteins | sample DEB08_DNA_7_FD_81590 | JGI IMG/M metagenome (GOLD analysis project Ga0075480, IMG submission 81590) | Aqueous microbial communities from the Delaware River and Bay under freshwater to marine salinity gradient to study organic matter... | ecosystem: Environmental > Aquatic > Marine > Coastal ... | reverse complement strand
TCTGGCTGACCGCGATGAAGGAACTGCCCGCGACGCTCATGCTCCGACCCACCGGACTGGACACCCTTGCCACTGAATTGTGGAGCCGCACCGAAATCGCCGCGTATGGAGCAGCCGCCCCATACGCGATCACCCTGGTGGTCGTAGCGGCGATCCCCGCTTGGCTTCTCTCACGCGCGATGACCCGGCACCGCGGCGCGACCGAGGACACCGACGCACCTGTCATCCCCGTTACCGTAGGCCCATGACCGACGTCGACGTCAGCGGCGTTCATGCCGCGTATGGAGAGGTCGACGTCCTCAAAGGCGTAGACCTCCACGTCCCGTCAGGCGCGCTGGCTGCGATCCTCGGCGCCAGCGGTTCCGGGAAGACCACCCTCCTGCGGGTCCTCGCCGGTTTCATCCGGCCATCTGCGGGGACGGTTTACTTCGGCGATCGGCAGATCGTCGGCCCAGGCGCCTTCGTGCCTCCGGAGAAGCGGCGGGTCGGAATCGTGCCGCAGGAGGGAGCCTTGTTCCCACACCTAGATGTCGGGGGCAATGTCGGCTTCGGATTGCCGCGAGGCCGAGCGTCGATGGAGCGCGTCGATGAGGTTCTCGATCTCGTGGGGCTCGCCGATCTTGTCGATGCCCGGCCGCAGGAGTTATCCGGTGGGCAGCAGCAGCGTGTAGCTGTGGCGCGGGCACTTGCACCGCAGCCCGATGTCGTGTTGCTCGATGAGCCGTTCAGCGCATTGGATGCGGGACTTCGTTCCCGGATTCGCGAAGAGATCCTCGGGGTGCTTCGCTCCGTGGGCACAACATCGATCCTGGTGACCCATGATCAGGAGGAGGCCCTCTCGATGGCCGATCTCGTATCCGTGATGCGTGACGGTCGACTTGTGCAGACTGCACCGCCACGAGACCTGTATCGAGCTCCGATCGATGTCAGTACCGCGCGCTTCGTCGGGGACTTGGTCGAATTGCCGATCTCATCGGTTACCCCGGCAACCGAACATGCCGCTGCCGTCGAGTGCAGTCTCGGGGTCATTCAGGTGGAGGACACCATCATCGATCCGACACTGGACGTGAATCAGGACGTGATCGTCTTGCGCCCCGAGCAGTTGACGATCCGCGAAGGGGAGCCGGATGGCGGTCCCGGGACAGGGCGAGTTCAATCGACACGTTTCCATGGGCATGACGCGATGGTGACCGTCCAACTTTCCGAGGGAGCGCCGGTCGAGGTACGTGTTGCTGGGGCACACCCTCCTGAGGTCGGCGACGAGGTGCAACTCCGCGTGACCGGTGCGGGCCGTCGCTATCGCGGCGGCCGCGAGATCAGGTAGGTCACCAGCGCAGCCACACCTGCGGTGGCCCCGACAGCCGGCCATGCCCCGAGTGAATCGGCGAGTGGATGCGCGGCGATGAAGGCGATGCCGAGCATCACCAGGGACATGATCGCGCGCACCGGTGTGGTCACGGCGAACCAGCCAACGCCGCAGGCAAGCGCGGTCATCGCCAGGATGATTCCGCCGACTGGACGGGAGCCGGTCGCCATGACGATCGCGAAACTGATCACGAGTCCCACTGCCGCAGTGGTCCCGAGGATTGCGCGAGCAGGCCGCGCCGCACCCGCCTCGGCCGCGGCGAACCACGCCGGTGTTGCGGGGGCAGAGCGATGCACGGTGCCCATGAGACAAAGGTAAACCCGTGCTCATCCTGCTACTGGCAGCCACGCGGGCAACAGCAATCACAGTGCCACTGGGGGCGTTCAATCATCGACAATGTGCGTGTCTTCCTGCGGAAGCAGCCCGTGAGCCGGAAGACTTCGGGTCCATGGGGACCTCGGGTGCCGAATAACCGAATACGACTCTCAACGTCAATTCAGGAGGCGAAAGATGGCGAATATCGAACACGAAGCGAAAAAGGTGGAGAAGGACGTCTCGAGTTGGTCGGTGTGGCGCACCGCCCGAGTGGTGGCCTCGCTCTTCGTTCTCATGGTCGCCGCGTACTACACGATCGTGGCATTCGACAACATCACCAATCCAGTGAATCCGAATGGCAGCAACTGGCCGTTTGTCCAGGGTGTTCTCAGTGGTGACGGAGTCCCTGCAGACAGCGGATTCCAGTGGCGGTTTATCGATGCAACATGGTTCCAGGCGATCGGCTACATCCTCATCATCACCGGTGAGACGATCACCGCGATCCTGCTGCTGATCGCAGGATTCCTCGGCGTTCGTAATGCCCGGTCATGTCCGCGTTGGGGCCATGTGCAGAAATGGACCTTCGCCGGTGGACTCACGGGTCTGGGTGTGTTCTTCTTCGGCTTCATCACCGTGGGCGGTAACTGGTTCATCATGTATTTGAACTCGAAGTGGAACGGGATGGCGCCGGCGTTTCAGAACTCCGTCATGACGGTCACCATGCTGATCCTCGTCACCGGCGTCATGATCGGGAGTCACCTAGTCCACGAGAAAGAGTGAGTCGGAAGATTCTCACGTCACGATTCTGGATGCGTTCGCGGTAGGCGGTGAAGCCGAGGTAGTAGCTCGCCGCCTGCTGCCACGCATACTCACGCTCGTCGGCGTCCTTCACCGGCAGAGCGAACGCGTTCGCGGATCGGTCGCGCCACGTGACCTGGCACCGGGGTTCCGCCTCGAGGTTACGGACCCAGGCGGGTGTCTTTGCCTGGGCGAAGTTGGTACCCATCACGAACATGTCGTGCGGACCAGCATGACGATCGGGGATACCGGCGACGGGCATGGTGCGGGCCACCCCGCTCTTGGCGCCGGTCGTGGTCAACAGGATGACCGGCAGGCCGGTTGCCGTCCCCGGCACCGTGATGCGTCCGCGGCTCCATCTGTGCAGCGGTCGGTCGATTCGATAGAGCGTGCGCTGGAACACCCAACTTCCCGCCTTGGTCATGCCAAGCCGCTGCATGCCGAACTGGGCACGGTTTGGTCGGGATGCAGCGAAGCCCAGGCGCGAGCAAAGGTCAGCCGATTCGGTCATACCCGACACCGTAACTGGGACCCATGCGGAGGGACTACCCGACCGCGGAGACCACCGGCAGCCCGGTTCCGCTCGTGCAGAAGCCGAAGTGAGTGACTGTGCCACCGGCTGGAATCGTTCCGCCCCAGGCGGGTGCGGTCACGGTGATCCGGTCGGCCTCCCTGGTGACTGTCCCGCTCCAGGAGGAGGTCAACTCAGTTCCGGACGGCAGTCGCATTTCGAGAGCCCAATCGGCGACGGCGTCGGACGAGTCATTGCGAACGGCGACGGTGTAGCAGGCGCCGGTGGCCCAGCCGGAGTCGACGATCAGCTCAGCCTCGAGACCTGCCGGCGCTGGCGCGGGAGCAGGTGTGGGCTGTGGCGTCGGAGCGGGTGCCGGTGTGGGCGTCGGGGCAGGTGCTGTGCGGCTGGCGCAGTAGCCGAAGCTCGTCGGGGAGCCGGCGCGCACCATGTGGTTCCACGCGGCGCCCTCGACGGACACGCTTCCGTCTGGCTGGACCGTGCTGCTGCCGTTCCACAGACTGCTGATCTGGATGTTCTCTGGAAGCGTGACGCGCCAGTGCTTGTCGCTGGTCGACTCAGTGCTGATAGCAACATCGGCGCAGTAGCCGCTACCCCAATCGCTCGTGATCCGAGTCATCGCCATGACGCCGTCGGTGATGCCACCGGAATGGTCATGTCCCTCTCCGTGCTCCGGCATCGGCTCCGGCATCGGCTCCGGCTCTGGCGACGGAACAGGTTCCGGGGTCGACTCTGGCAGAGGTGCAGGCGCAGCACCGTCGGCGTCGATCGTCACATCGGAGCACGCGTAGAACGCCTCGGGTGAGTCACTGCGCTGCCAGATGGTGTAGAGGATGTGATGACCGTCGCGCTCGGGCAGGGCCATGCGCATCGTCGTCGTAGCTTCGCGAGGCAGCGCGCCGGAGTCGTGAACGAGGGCCAGGTCATCCCATGCCAACGGCTGAGTTGGATCGAAGTCGGCGTTCGTGAGGTAGACCCGGAAGTATTCCGTCGCATGCGGCGCACTCGAGGTCCACGTCAGGGTGTAGAGCCCATCGGCATCCGGGGTGAGATTGGTGGTGGCCCACTGCGTGGAGGGCACATCGAAGGCGGCGTACTTTTCACGCCCGGCGCTGCACAGTTGGCCGTCGGGGATGAGTGAGCGGTGGGCTCCGGCGACGGCCCCCTGGTTGATCTCATTCCAGTCGTAGAGAGCCTGGGAGTTCGATTCCCAGGCCTCGGCACACAGCGGTGCGCTGCGATCGCCGTAATAGCACTCCCAGATTCGTGATCCCGGATCGCTCATCGTTCCGTGGGCAAACGCGGAGGGGGCGGCGATCAATCCGGTCAATCCTGCGGCGATGGTGGCTCCGGCGAGGGCCCAGCGGCTCGTGCGCAACATTCGTTCGGCATCCTTCGTTTCGGTGGCTTATGAGGCTTCCATGGCAGGATCGGACCGATTCGACAGCCATGTCCGGTTGAGATCGATGAATCCGGGGGATCCATGGTGAATCCCAGGATTTCCCGGGAGAATAATGTGAAAGGGAGGTGATGAGCATGGCGGAGATCGGGTGCGCGCCCACGTCACTGGATCAGCCGATGGATCGCGATCGGGCGGAGGAACTCGCCCGACACCTCAAGGCCCTCGCGGATCCAGCACGCCTGCAGTTGATCTCGATGCTCCGCTCCGCAGCCTCACACGAGGCATGCGTTTGCGATCTCACCGGTCCGCTTGGGTTGAGCCAGCCAACCGTGAGTCATCACCTGCGGATCCTGAGTGATGCCGGATTCGTAACGCGTGAGCGCCGCGGAACATGGTCGTACTACTCCGTCAACCCCGATGCGCTCGAGCAACTCGCGTTTCTTGCCCCTTCCCTGGTGACCCGGGAGGGATCAGCGGGCTAGGTAACCGCCGTCGACGACGAGTTCGCTCCCGGTGACGAACGCGGCGTCGTCGCTGGCAAGGTAGGCGACCGCTGCGGCAATCTCCTCGGGTCGACCGAGCCGCCCCATCGGTGTCATGTCCAGCATGACCTGCTCGAAGGGCGTGCCGCGGACCTGATCCAAGATGGGGGTGTCGATGAATCCTGGGTGAATCGAGTTGACTCGTACGCCCTGTTGCGCCCACAGCAGGGCCACGTTCTTCGTCAGAGTGCGCACTGCCCCCTTGGCTGCGTGGTAGGCAGGTGACGTCCCGAAACCCCCGGAGATGCCGAAGATCGACGAGATATTGATGACGGAGCCATGCCCGGAGGCCTTGAGATGGGGAGCGGCGAGTTTCATACCGAGGAAGATGCTCGTCTGATCGATGGAGATCGTGCGATCCCAGTCCTCGAGGGTCGCTGAATCGATATCGACGATGTCGCCCATTCCGGCGTTGTTCACGAGGATGTCGAGCTGACCGAACTGTTGGACGACCGTGTCGATGACACGCTGCCACTCCTCGGCGTTCGCGACGTCGTGGTGGAGGAACACCGCGGTGGCACCCTGCTCAGCGAGGTGGGCCGCCGCCTCGGCTCCGGCATCGTCGTTGATGTCGGTGAGGACGACGGTGGCGCCTTCATTCGCGAGGCGATGCGCGGTGGCCGCGCCGATTCCGCTGGCGGCACCGGTGATGATGGCAACCCGGCCGATGAGACGTTGCATAGTGCTTCCCTTCGATGCGATGAACAGTGATGCTAGGCACGAGGGGATGGCCGCGACCAGAGACTTTGGTCACGGACCGGTCGGAGGATGTGCGACCGGGGTCAGATCAGCGGCAGGTGCAGCGACGTTCCACAGCGACCTGGGACATCACTTCGTCGACGTGGGCGCCACAGCCGGTCCAGGTGACCTTGCCGCAGGAATGGCACGGGGCGGGACTGCACATCGCAGATGACTCCTTCGTGGATCCGGTTCCCTCCAGACGGTGGAACCGCAATGACCGGACATTCAAAGCATACCCCTAGGGGTATGGGGTGATCAAGTCGAGCCAGGCAGTGCCGACCTATTCGCCGCCGATGTCCACGCGGTAGGCCTCATGGACCAGGTCGTCGGCATCGGACTGATGGCGCCGCAGGCGCTCGAGGAGGTCGCGGGTCGACTCGATCGCTTCCGGCACGGCTTCGGGATCTCCGGAGATCGCCCCCACGCGCAGCCGGACATCGCGAATCTGGCTGGACAGCCGATCGTGCTCGATCTCCAGTCGCGCCACCGCGGGTGCGACCCGGGGGGCATCGGCGAGGACCTGGGCGTGCAGGCCCCCGGGACCTTCGACATCGGCGCGATGCAGGGCAAGCCCGTCATCGAGACGATCGAGGTGGCCAGCCAATTCGACCCACCAGGTTGCACCCTGCTCGGGCTCGGCCAGGTGGAGCTCGAGGCGATCGAGTTCGGCCAGGCTGAACGTCGGCTGATAGCCCGAAGGGGTTGACGCGTTCATGAGTCCTCCTCGTGGGAGCGGTGGGGCCGGCACGATCCGGTGGGATCGGTACCTGCTGGTGTGCCGATTGAACCCCGGGGTTCGTCACGTCCGGAGCGCACTCGTGTGCCGAGTCAGTTCGTTCTTGTCACGATTGTGTCTCGCCCCCCAAGGGGGTGAGGAGTGCAGCCAGTGTGGACCGGTCTAACGTGCGGGGAGTGCCCGCATCCGCTGAGGACTCGACACCGCCTGCTGCTGCCGGGTCGCTACCTGGGTCACCCGCTCGTCGGCTGGTTCTGTATGCCGGGGTAGGTGCCCTCGGTCGAGCTGCGACCGTCGCCATGCCATCGGCCATTGTTCTCGCCGTCATCGGGGCGGGAGAGTCCCCGGCAGATGGGTCCCTCCTCGTGGCATCTGTCTTTGCAGTCGGCGCGATCGTCGGTCCGGTGGTCGGAGCCTTCATCGACCGAATGGGGCGCCCACGCCAGGGATTCCTCTTCGGTCTCGTGGTGCTCGCGGTGGGGTCGATGGTGCTGGCCTTCGGAATCGGCACGTGGCCGATCGGGCTCCTGCTCGTGGTTTCCGGCCTCACCGGTCTTGCCCAGCCGGTCATGGTCGGTGCGTGGAGCGGCCAGGTGCGCCGCATCGTGCCCGATATGCCAGCTGCCCGGGTGTATGCCGTCGACGTCGGGACCTACAACGTCGCGGAGGTGACCGGACCCGCATTGGTGGGCGCTGCTTTCGTGATCGACGCGAGTTTCCCGGGTGCGATCAGCCTTGAGGTCGTCGCTTTGATCTTCGTGTTTGCCGCTGTGATCCTCCCGTTCGTCCCCATCCCCGCTCGGAGCGAGACGACCTCGAGTCCTCCAGAGCCAATGGGGCGCACTCTTCGCCACGTCCGGGTGATGGTGCGTTCCCTTTCGCTGCGCCGGAACACAATCATCGGCACGATCAGTTTTGCGGCAATCGCCTTCATCATCATTGCGACGCCGCTCCTTGGCGAGGAACTTGGTGGGGATGCCGGGGTGGGTGTCTTCCTGTTGACCGTGATTGCGATCGGAGCGCTGTTAGGAACGGCAGTTCTCGCCCGGCGGCCCATTGCTTGGCGAGGGCCGGGCACGGTCGCACTTGGAGCAACGGTGCTCCTAGGCATCCTGCTTGTGGCGATGTCCTTTTCACCGGCCTTCTGGGTGGCGGCGGTCTTCGCGCTGCTCTTCGGCGTGGTCCAGGCGAGTCAGTTGACGAGCATCTTCCGGGTCCGTGACCGAGAGTCCCCGACCGAGGCTCGTGGCATGGTGTTCGTTGCATCGGCATCCCTGCGCACGGGAGCCTTCGCAGTGGGTTCGATCCTCGCCGGAGCCCTCGCCTTCGCGGGCTGGCGGTGGATGCTCGTCGCGGCTGCGGGAGTCGAACTTCTCGCCGTGGTTATCGCGATACTGTCTGCTCCGCGCCGTCGGGGCGTGACAGGAGGAACGCGGGCATGATCGATCGTCACTTGCTTGAGTCGCAGTTGGCCGCTGAGCGGGCCACCTATGCGGAGCGCACTCCCCGGTCACGGGAATTATTCGACGCTGCCGACCACCTCTTCGGGCGCGTGCCCATGACCTGGATGAACAAATGGTCGGGCGGCTACCCGCTCTATCTGGCGACAGCGCGCGGCAATCGCATCACTGACGTCGACGGTCACGAGTATGTCGACTTTGCGCTCGGCGACACCGGGGCCATGGCAGGACACTCGCCCGCGCCCACAGTGGAGGCTGTCCGTCAGCGGATCGAGGTCGAGGGCGGGATCACCGCCATGATGCCGACTGCAGAAGCCGAGTGGGTTGCCGCTGACCTCGCCCGACGATTCGGACTGCCGCTGTGGTCTTTCGCGCTCACCGCAACGGATGCGAATCGCTGGGCGCTGCGGCTCGCGCGCATGCTGACCGGGCGAGACAAGGTCCTGGCCTTCTCCTACTGCTACCACGGCTCGGTGGACGAGACCTTCGTCATCACCGGTGATGAGGGTCAGGCTCGGTTGCGTGAAGGGAACGTTGGAGCTCCCGTTCCCATCGAGTTGACGACCCGCGTCGCCGAATTCAACGACATCGATTCGGTGGAGCACGCACTGGCTCATGGAGATGTCGCGGTGGTGATCGCCGAGCCTGCGCTGACGAACATCGGCATCGTGCTTCCCGAGCCCGGCTTCCTCGAGCAGCTGCGAGAGGCATGCGATCGCCACGGGACGCTGCTGCTCATCGACGAGACCCACACGATCTCGGCTGGTCCTGGCGGTTGCACCCGCGCGTGGGATCTGCGACCTGACATCGTGGTGATCGGCAAGAGCATCGGTGGGGGCGTGCCTTCAGGTGCCTACGGCATCAGTCAGGAGCTCGCCAATGCTGTCGAAGACCATCCCGATGCTGACCTGATCGACGTCGGTGGCGTAGGAGGAACACTGGCCGGCAACGCGCTCTCGGTGGCAGCGATGCGCGCGACTCTCGGTGAGGTTCTCACCGATGCGGCCTTCGAGCACATGATCGCGCTGGGCACCCGGTTCGCGAAGGGTGTCCAGTCTGTCCTCGACAGGCATGACGTCCCGTGGTCGGTCAGCCAGTTGGGCGCTCGGGCGGAATACCGATTTGCGCAGCCCGCCCCGCGCACCGGATCGCAGTCCGCGGCGGCTCATGATGACGATATCGAGGAGTACCTCCACCTGTTCATGGCGAATCGAGGAGTCCTCATGACGCCGTTTCACAACATGGCCCTGATGTGCCCTGACACCACCGCTGCCGATGTCGACCTGCACACCACCTTGTTCGAGGAGGCCGTGAGCCGCACCACGTCCTAGGCTCCTCCCATCATGACGACACCCAGACTGCGTCCCGCGCTGAACGGACTGCCCGCCTATAAGGCTGGTCAGCGCCCTGTCCCGCGGCATGACCTCAAGTCGTACAAGATCTCCTCGAACGAAAATCCCTATCCGCCGCTTCCGGGGGTGATCGAGGCGGTGGTGCGCGCGGCTGGCGAGATGAACCGTTATCCCGATCCGTTCTCCCGAAGACTTGTCGAGGCCCTTTCCGAACGCTTCGATATTCCCGCCGAGCACATCGCCTTGGGCACGGGAAGCGTGGCGTTGTGCGGACAGCTCGTTGATGCAGTCGCGGACCCAGGCGATGAGGTCATCTACGCCTGGCGGTCTTTCGAGGCCTACCCGATCTGGACGCAGATCGCCGGAGCCACGAGTGTTCAGGTGCCCCTGCTGCCGGATGAGAGCCATGATCTGGACGCCATGGCTGCGGCAGTGACCGAGCGGACCCGGTTAATCTTCGTCTGCAATCCGAATAACCCAACCGGGCAGGTGGTTCGGCGAGAGGAACTCGAGCGATTCTTGGACCGCATCCCGCAAGACGTGCTCGTGGTCCTCGACGAGGCGTATGCGGAGTTCGTCAATGACCCTGAGGTGCCGGACGGACTGACGATCTATCGGGATCGACCCAACATCGTGGTCCTGCGAACCTTCTCCAAGGCATATGGGCTGGCTGCGCTTCGTGTGGGATTCGCGATCGCCCATGAACCCGTGGCGGAAGCGCTCCGCAAGTTGGCGCTGCCCTTCGGTATCTCAACCATTGCGGAGGAAGCCGCTCTTGTGTCCCTGTCACTCGAGGCGGAACTCCTTGAACGGGTCGGCAGGATTATCGATGAGCGGATGTCGATGGTCGAAGCGCTGCGTGCGCAGGGATGGAAGGTCGATGAGCAGCAGGCGAACTTCGTCTGGCTGCGGCTAGGAGCCGATGCCGTTCCCTTTGCGCAGGCCTGTGAAGCCGAGGGATTGACCGTCCGCCCCTTCGCCGACGAGGGGGTCCGGGTGACCGTCGCCGAGGGTGAGGCCAATGCACGCTTTATGCAGGTCGCGGGAGCCTGGCGGGATTCCCGATGATCACGCGTGCTCTCGTCATGACCGGAGCGGCTGCCGGTCTCGCGCTCCTCGGCATGACATCCCCAGCGACAGCGCAGGACCCGGTCGATCGCGCGGGAGCTGCAAGTGTGGTGGCCGCGGATGCCATCACCATGTCCACGAAGCAAATCCGAACCCTGACGACCCAGGCGACTGTGTGGGCTCTCGCGCCGGAATTCGTCTACCGGTTCGCAAAGTACAACGAATACATCAACGCGCCGGTGAATGAACTCAAGTACGGTCAGAACGCAGCCGCGTGGAACAACTCGGGCAGCAATGCCGGTGACTCGTCGGTGATGTATGTCAACGGTTTCATCGACTTCAACAGCGCCGATGAGTTCGTCCTCACGATCCCACCGTCGAATGGGAATTACTACGTCGTCAATTACCTCGACTCATTCATCAACACGATTGCCTCGATGGGAAATCGCACGACTCCCTCAACAACGGCAACCTCCTATCTACTCGTCAGCCCGGAGTCCGAGTACGCCGGACGCAACTACGTCACGATCGACGGATACCGCTACGCCGTCATCGCCAGCGACACGATGCTGAACTGGCTGGTCGTCCGTGTGCGAGCTGATGCGCTCGCTGACGCGAGCTCTGCAGCCTCGACCGCCAGTGTGTATGAGAACGTCGTCAAGCAGTTCTTCTTGAACTCTCTGGGGGATTTCCAGGCGAATGGCAACGCTCCGGTCCCTCCGGCCAGTTATGTCTACACACCCACACAGGAGCAGATCGACGAGGCAGAGGCCTATCGGAATGCCCCCACCAAAGCAACGGAGTTTTTCGATCAGGCCGGCACCTCCTTGCAGATGAGTCCCCCACCGAGGGGCAAGATCGGCCTATCGGGAAAGCGACTGGACAACATCCCCGAGTGGATCGTGCCGCAGTATGGAGCCAAGAAGAGATACATCGTTCCCTCCTTCGATCAGAGCGGCGAGCTCAAGCGATTCGCCAAGATCGGGTTGACTGAGCAGGGTTTCACTCTCCCCGAGGAGTGGGGGCCGAAGCAGCTCGCGGCCTTTCAGAAGGGCTTTCAGCGCGGAATGCAGCGGGTCGCGAAAGCCGCTGCGGGGGGAACGCCATCCGCGGAGGACAACTACTGGACGTATGACAACACGATGATCGGGACCTACGCCAATAATTCTGTGGGTTATCTCGTGCGTGCGTCCGTCGTCGTTCTCGGTGGATCAGCGAATGTCCCCGCCGATGCCGTTTATCCGGTTCTGAATACCGCCGATGGCACGAGCCAACTGGATGGCGACACCACCTACTCGGTCACCTTCACCGCGCAGGAGTCAACCTCTGGACTTCCGGCGATCGGCACTATCCCGCCGATGGTGACCGATGCTGACGGGAGCACAGCAGGGTTCTGGGCCATCTCGGTCTATCAACCGGACACGACGCAGTCCTCGGCCCCGTTCCTCCCGCAGGCTGCGGTGCTCAACGACCACTACACCCGTATCGACACGAACATCGTCTCTGTTGACGCAGAAGCGAACACGATCACCGTGGAACCGGCTGACTGGGGCCTACTCGCTGCGAGCACACCCGTGGTCTTCGGCACGGGAGCCGATGCCATCGGTCTCCAATTCGGCACGGTCTATTACCTCACCGATGCGCCCGTGACTCTTTCGGACGGAAGCCAGGTCATCAGCGTGTCGGAATCGTGGTCGCAGGAGATCTCTGACGGTGGAGCGCCGATCCAGAACAGTGGCTCTGCCGGCCCGGTCGCCGATATCGCTGACCCCGGCTCCGCTTCCCTCCCGCAGTGGGGCATGGTCCAGCCGGTCTCCCAGTTGGGGTCGCAACAGATTGCCTCAGGCGATCTTGCATTTAACGACGACGGATCCCTGACGCTGTGGATTGGGCCGGAATTGCCGGCCGATGCCCCCACCTCGAACTGGATTCCTACGCCGTCGACTGCGCTCTATGAGCAGTGGTACCCGGGGCAGCAGTTGTCCACGGATATTCGGGTGATGCTCCGCATGTATTACCCCACACCGGGTGGGACACCACCGTCGATTCTGCCGCCGACCGACGGCTCGGACGCACGATCGACCTATGTCCCTCCGGTGCTCGCGCCCGTGATCGGTTGACGCCTGACCCGCTCACCACTCACGACCAAGACGACTCCGCCGAGAACGAACAGGACCCCGGTGATGACGTCACTGGAGATCGCTTCGCCGAAAATGAGGACGCCGAGCATGACCGCGATGGCGGGGTTGACATAGGCATAGGTCGCGACGAGGGATAGAGGAGCGTGGCCGACTAACCAGGTGAAGGCGGTGTAGGCGATGAGCGACCCGAAAACAACCAGATAGGCCAGACCCAGCCAGGAGGGCAGGGTGATGGCGCTGACGTCGATCACTTCCCCACGCACTCGTCCGGCGATGAGCAGCACAATGCCGGCAACGAGCATCTGGTAGGTCGTGTGGACCAGGGTGTTGCGGGGGATGGGCAGGCGTGGCGACAGCCAGGAGCCCAGTGCCCACAGTGCACTGGAGATCATGATGGCGATCGATGCGGCCACGATGGCGGTGCCACCCACGGCGGGTCCGCTCTCAGGTTCCACTGAACCGCCGGGAAGCAGGATCACGCCGAGCCCGCCCAGGCCGACAATGACCCCCACGATCGTCAGTGGTCGGGGGCGGTCGCCAGAAGCGAGGCGATACACAACCACCCACAGCGGGATGGTGGCGACGATGAGGGCGGCGATGCTGGTCGGGATGTGCTCAGCGGCAACGGACACTGTCCCGATCCCGACGGCAAGGAGCATCACGCCGATGAGAGCTGATGCCCCAAACTCCCGTCGATTGACCCGGAGGGTCCGTGGGCCGCGGGTGACCGAGATGATGCCGGCCATCGCGATCGCGGCGAGGATGAATCTGATCCCGCCCCCGGTCAACCCCGGCAGCGACTCGATCATGAGACCGATGGCGATGTAGGTCGACCCCCAGACGATGTAGACGATGAGGAGGGCGAGCCAGATCCGAGTCGTGGTGCGACTCGAGGTGGGGGCAGTGGGGGCGGCGACCATGGCGAGCGAACTCTAGGCCTGACGGAGGGACACTTTCTGGGTGGGACCCCCCAACGTGGTCGAGGGATGGCGGGGTGTGCTCGAGCGAAGGAGATGAAGCGAGTGTTGGCAGTTCGCAATCACGACCGTGTATCACTTCCTCTAACTCCCGCCTCCCGTTCGGCACTTGTGAAATCTTGGACTGGTTGCCTGACAGGATGACGCTGTGAAGCCGTTGGATCCACGCCTGTTGCGCTATGCCCGCAGCACCCGGGGGTTCGTGATCCTCTCCGTGGTTCTCGGCGCGGTCATGGCCGGATTGGTGATCATCTCGGCTCGCCTGTTGTCCACCGCGATCGTCGATGTCGCCGAGGGTCGGGCAGATCTCGCGACGACACTTCCCGTTCTGCTCGGGCTCGCGGGTGTGATCGCGCTCCGATCGGTGGTGGCCTGGGTGGGCGAAGCAGCGGCCTATCGTACGGCTGCCCGGGCGAAGTCGGAACTGCGCACGGCGGCTCTGCAGCACATCCTCGAGTTGGGGCCGACCGGACCCGCTGGCTCGGATCCCGGGCGGGTGTCGACACTCGTGACCCGCGGAATAGACGCACTCGATTCCTACTACGCCCGATATCTCCCGCAGGTGTTCCTTGCGGTGATCGTCCCGATCGCAATCATTGCCACGGTCATCGGGTTCGATCTGATCAGCGCGTTGATCATCGCCATCACCCTCCCCCTCATCGTGGTCTTCATGGTCCTGATCGGGATGTACACCCGTGCCCGGGTGGATCGGCAGTGGCGAACACTGTCGAGATTGAGTGGACACTTCCTCGATCTCATCGCTGGGCTTCCCACGTTGAAGGTCCTCGGCCGAGCGAAGCGCCAGGCTCAGGCCATCAATGACATAGGTGATCGATACCGCAGCACGACGATGGGAGTCTTGCGGATCTCTTTCCTCTCCTCGTTCGCTCTCGAACTCCTCGCGAGTCTCTCGGTCGCCCTGGTGGCCGTGACCATCGGTGTCCGGCTGGTCGAAGGTGGGATCGCGTTCTCGACCGCGCTGTTCATCTTGATCCTCGCCCCCGAGGCTTATCTCCCACTCCGGATGGTGGGGCAGCATTTCCATGATGCGGCTGAGGGACTCGGTGCCGCCGATGAGGTCTTCACCCTGCTCGAGCAGCCTTTGCCATCGAAAGGTGACGGAACCCAGATCCCACCGCGTCCCGCGGTGCACTGCGAGGCCGTCTCAGTGACCTATCCGGGGCGAGACAGGCCGGCCCTGCAGACCACGAGCCTGGTGATCGAGCCGGGGGAGGTCACCGCGATCGTGGGCGCCAGCGGGGGTGGTAAGTCCACTCTGCTGCGACTACTCCTCGGCTTCATTGCGCCGAACGCTGGTCATGTCCGGATCATCGGCGCCGGGCGTGAGGTCGAACTAGAGGATCTCGATCCCGC
>Ga0075480_10001504_pt1 | contig 14805 bp, 11 predicted proteins | sample DEB08_DNA_7_FD_81590 | JGI IMG/M metagenome (GOLD analysis project Ga0075480, IMG submission 81590) | Aqueous microbial communities from the Delaware River and Bay under freshwater to marine salinity gradient to study organic matter... | ecosystem: Environmental > Aquatic > Marine > Coastal ... | reverse complement strand
GTGGGACGGTTCCGTGTTTTCTCTCATGCGTCCATCAGCTCCCGGTAGAGACCGTCCGCGAGAGCCAACTCTGCGTGGCGCCCACGTTCGTGGATGCCACCTCCATGCAACACAACGATCTCGTCGGCATCACGAACAGTTGAGAGTCGGTGGGCGACCAGCAAAGTTGTGCATCCGATGGAGCGAATGTGGGACATGACTGCGGACTCCGTCCGTGCGTCAAGCACGCTGGTGGCCTCGTCGAGAACCAATAGCCGAGGCTTTCGAGCGAGTGCCCGAGCAATGCCGATGCGTTGACGTTGACCTCCGGAAAGGTCACGGCCGTCTTCCCAAAGAAGTGAGTCATAGCCGCCGGGTCTAGCGATGATGTCGTCGTGTACCTGAGCTGCCTTGGCCGCGGTGATTACATCGCGATCGGAAATGCCGGGCTCGAACATTGTGATGTTGTCTCGCACGGTGGCCTGGAATATCGCCGATTCTTGATCGACGAAGCCAATGTCTTGAGCCAGGGAATCGCGACTGTGGTCGCTGAAAGGTTTATCGTCGATGGCTATGTCGCCAGACCACGGTGTGTAAAGGCCGGCTATTAAGCGGCCGATCGAGGTCTTTCCGCTACCGCTCTTTCCCACGATGGCCACAATGTGGCCCGCGGCGATTGTGATGCTGACATTCGTGAATAGGGGAGGCTGGCTGCTGGTGTAGCCGAAAGCGAGGTCCGTGATCTTCAAGCTGGCAGCCCAAGGATCGATCGCCAGGCCGATTCGCTGTCTCCGACCAGATTGTGCGATTGCCAGCAGCGCGTCCACCTCATCCATGTCCGGATCAGTGCCAGTAAATGCGCCCTGCACATCTTCTTCACTAGCTGAGTGCGAAGTGGAGTCGTGTTGGCTGTTGTGCTCGGATTCTGTTGAAGGAATGGCTGGAAGCCGGGCAACGAGCTCGTCAACATAGGGGTCTGCGAGACGTTCATCCACGCGTTGCTCGAGCACGTCGTCTGCCTGCTCGAGTGCACCTCGAAGGTTGAAGAAAGCATCCAGGCTGGGAATCAGGATCGCGATTGGGGCCGCGAATCCGGCGAGGAGAACCGAGAAGGCCGCGAAGGTACCCAAGGTTAGTGAACCCTGGATTGACAGCCACGCCCCGAGGCCGAGGACCAGCGTTTGGATCAACAGGATCATGAAGATCGGGGTCATGCCCAGGTATGCCCATAAGTGAGTGTTACCCAGGGTTATTCGCCTTCCCAGTGAGGAGTAGATCCGATCGAAAGCCACATTTTCGCTTCCGGTTGCCTTCAAGGTTTCGAGAACGCGGAGACAGATTCCGAGTTCGGTCATGGTGACAGCGCCTTCGCGGGCCTGACGCTGTCGGACCTCAAGGCGTAAGGGAACAACTCGGGACACCATTATCAGAAGGAGTAGATAACCACCGAGAGCAACGAGTGCGAGAACTGGCGACAAAATGAACATGACGACCAAGAAGAAGAAACTGGTGAGTTGGGCTAGTACTGCGCTGGCGAATGGCCCCGACATCACCATGGCAATGGCTTCGGTCAACGAGACACGGTAAGCGAGGTTCGTTGGGTCTCGTTGACTGACGAACCATGCTGGCATGCGCAATAGATGCCAGAGAAAGCGCGCACTCGCGCTCGTCACGGTTATGGTCATGAGTCTGCGCAGGCCCATCAGTTGGAGCGCGGTCAATCCGATACTTAGCCCCAGCGCAATCGCGAGTCCGCCAATGATGACGATGGCGCCGTCTCGGTCCCCAGTCTCGAGGTAATTGTCAACGAAGAGCCTGATCAAACCCGGTGTCAGAATTCCGGGCACAACGAGAGCAAGGCCGGACAAGATCACGAAGGCTAGACCGATCCGGCTCACGGCATGACGTTGCATCAAAGTTCGGAGAATCCCAGGAGGCCTGGGGGTGGGTTGGAATGAAGAGTTGGGCGTCAAACTGAGGGCCGAACCGGTCAAACTGGCCTGCGCTTGCGTCAAGGAAATGCTTCGGCGACCAACAATGGGGTCGATGACGTTCCACGAATCTCCGGATCGGCCCTCCAGTACAACGGCATGTCGGCCCGACCACTCAGCGATCACTGGCATGCAAATGTCGCTTGGAGTTGGATCGCCGGACATCAATTGGAGGACGTCGAAATGGGTGACGTCGAAGCCAAAGGCGCCAGCGGCCAACCTGAGGCCGTCTAGATCGACGCCACTTCGACCGACGCCGCTCGCGTATCGGATTGACTCGGGGCTCTCATACTTGCCGTGGGCAGCCATCACCATTCGCAAGCACGTGGCGCCCATCTCGGTGGATGCTTGAGCAAGAAAGACTGGTGTTCTCATCACGAACCAAAAAGTGTTGCTAGTGGTGCTTGCCTTCCAATAACAATGCTTCCCTCCCACGGACTTCCCGCGACAAGTGTGAACGGTGGTCCGTCGCCGATGGTCCACGATAGGCCGGAGGGATTCGTTTCATCTCTCTCCAACTCGATCTGTACTTCAATGAGTGGCTCACTGATCGCGTCGATTGTTGGATAACCGGCAATGCTCATCAAGAGTTGTTCCAGTCGCGAGACGCTCATGGGCGTGGATCCCACTGACACGACAACACCGTTGAGGTATCCGTACTGCCCGGCAGGTACGGAATTGGGCGCGACCAGGGCCTCATCTCCCACGGCTATCCCGGAAATCGAGGACGTCGGAACGAGGGCCAACGCGAATAAGTCCTCATCGAATCGTTGAATGGTCGCGATTCCCTTACCGGATCGAATGAAGTCCCCCTCCTGGGTGGCAACTTCAATCACGATCCCAGGTACAGGGGCGTTGACTCGAACCTCCCTGCCAAATTCATCGATCAAGACGGCAATGGTGTTTCCGGCTTCGACGTTGGTACCCACGGCCACGTAGACCGCTTTTACGGATCCGTCCAGCCCGGCCCCCACCTCCAGCGGACCACCGGTCGTCGAGATGACGCCCGATGTGCTTGTCGTGACCGGGGGCTGCGCGAGGGTGCCCCACAGAAGGAAGCCTCCGAGGAGTAGCAGCGCTCCGAGGAGGACGACCCACAGTCGCGGACTACCGAAAACAGCCACCTCGTCGAGCCTTTGGATCGGCGAGGTGGAATCAGGGGGATTCTCGGACCGGGCCACCTTTTGACGCTAGGTAAGGGGAAAGCCCGTCACCACCGTGGAATCACGGTGTACCCAGTTCAACAGGGGTTAGCCGCGGACCGTAGTTCGAATCCTGAGCGTGGGATGAAGGCGACCGACGCCGGGAGTTGTCTGACCGTGGCCCTGCGACCATTCGCCCTATCGGCCGTCAGAAACTGCGCATCGGGAGCACGTAGTTTGAGCTGGCAGTTCCGTAATTGGTGTTCCAATAGTTGATGTCGGTCCGCAAAAGTGCGGCTGTGCCATACGTACCTCGAGTTGAAGTCCAATAGGACAACCCTGCACCAACAGCAAGATCGATGACGGTTGCGTTGTCGTACGCGAGTTGCATCTCCGTGCGGGTTGGGACGAACCAATCGCTCTGACCGCCGGTTGTCATGCTCTTGACTTCAGCCAGTTTCGCCCCTGAGCAAGACTTAGCCCTATCAGTTGCCAGCCAGGCGTCGTCCGCTGCGCCCGAGGAGGAGCAGACCAGCTAGGGCTAGGAGAGGAACGACGGTGGCGAGGATGATGCCTGCCGCCATTGCGCCACCCTCTCCAAAATTTTGCGAGCCCTCACATTTCGCCGCTTTGATCTTTCTTGGGTGTGAGCGCACCGTCCACCGTGTTTTCACGGTGAACAGTGGCAGGAGCGCTGGAACCATGCCTTCAGACTTGACGTGTGAAATCGTCTACATTGCCAGTGGTCAAACCTCAACAGCTTCAATCGAAGGCGTATTGCCTAGATGTGGTGCCTGAGGGCTGCTGGTTCGATGACGTGGCTGACCCAGTGGACGAGCCAGTCGGGACTCCCGACCTTGAGCTTGTACTCATTTATTGGATCACCATCGTCTGGCATCCAGGTGATCACGGTGCATTTTTCATCTAGAAGGATCCGCGCGACCTGAGACCAGGCAGCTAAGCGCAGGAATGAGCGGCGTCGAGGCTCGTCGGCGTACAGGTTTGAATCATGAAGAACGGATCGAAGGCTCACTGTGGTTGCATTGAAACGGTGCACCGGAATCCAACCGCGTATGTCCCCGTTGACGATGAGCAGGAAGGAGTCGTCGTCCCGTAGATGGGTACCTGCAAGATCAGTGCCCGATTGGGGATGCAGGTCCTTCAACTGATCCACAGATGCCGTCGATATACCCCGCACCAGCGAGCAGCCCCTAGGCATCGTTCGTGCTTTGTGTGCGCGCTGGTCGGAGGCCGGATCCGATTGCGGAAACAACATTCCCTCCCAGCCCAGGCCCTCGCCGTGGGTTCCCGTCATCGTGGCCAGGATGACATCCAGCGGACCTCCCTCAATGACATGGAGAATGCACGCCTTCGCCTGTGGTAACGCTCGAAGGTATGCCAGCAATGCCTTTGAAAGCGTGTTCGCATCCATCTCGTTGCCATGTGTTCGAGCGATGACACGGACAAGGCCGCTGCTGGTGGCAACGGGGAAACTCGGCTTGAACGAAACGGCTGACGTTGGCACGGCTATCCGAAACCTCGCAATGGTGCGGTTGGTGGTGAACGTCCTTGTCATAAGCCTGCGCTCATCGGGTTGGTCCAAGCACCGTGGAATCACGGTGTTCCCGTACTCGCAGGATGCCTAGGTTCCAGGCGTTGCTATCGCTGGAAGAGAAGAGGGCAGAAGTGTGACTGAATCGATGAATCAAAGTCCGATGGACAGCGTGAATGAAGTGTGCCAGCGGGCGGGCCGTGATGCGAAACTGAAGGCTGCGCTTCTTGAGGATCCCCGTGGCACTTTGGAGCGGGAGACCGGGCTCGCCATCCCTGCGGGCTGGGACTTGGTGGCGCAGGAGTCCGCGGACGGGTCTGTTTCCGTGGAGTTGGTCAATGATGAAATCCCCGAGGAGTACCTAGAACTTGTCATGGGAGGCCTAGCCGATGGTGGGGATCCCAAGAAGTCCAAGTGTTAGGTGGATGGACTACGTCACCTGCCGCTGAACAAGATCTGCGAAGTGTCCGGGCTGTGAGACCAGGTCATCGAATGTTCCTTGTTGCGCTACGCGGCCGCCTGCGATCACGATAATGCGATCAGCACCGTGGATAGTCGAGAGCCGGTGGGCGATGAGAATTCGGGTCAGGCGCAAGTTCTCTAGGTGCTCAACGATCGAGCCTTGAGTCACGTTGTCGAGCGCACTTGTCGCCTCGTCAAGGATCAACATGCGCGGATTACATGCAAGGGCTCGCGCCAAGAGGATTCGTTGCCGCTGACCGCCTGACACCGTCCCACCACCATCCACGACAGGTGTATCAAGGCCCATGCCCATAGCCCGAACCTCATCCGCCACGCAGGCCCACTCCAGGGCTTGCCAGATCTCCTTGGAGGTCAGGCCGCGTCCCATATCCACGTTGTCTCGAATGGGGCCAGGAAGCAGGGTCGAAGACTGCAACACACTGCCTACTTGGCGGCGGAAGGATGGCCGATCCAAGACGCCGAGATCCTGACCGTCGATCGTGATGACCCCGGACTCCGGCTCCTCAAGGCCGAGCAGAATCCGCATGAGTGTCGTCTTGCCGCAGCCGGAAGGACCGACGATGGCAACTTGTTCACCTGGCTTGACGCTGAAGGTCACGCCGTCGAGGACGGCTCGAGCCTCGGGGTTGTAGCGGAAGACGATGTCGTTGAAGGTGACTTCTCCAGAGATGCGCCCAGGCTCGATTCCCTCCGAACCGCCCTCTGGGGTCGCAGCGAGGACCGGTTCAACCTTGCTCAGGATGGCTCGACCATTGAATATGGCGGCGGCGGATATCGCGGTGGCCGCGAGTGTTGTTGTAGCGATTGCCAGTGCTGTCTGCGCGGTCACAAACTCACCGAAGCTCGCACCCGTGAGTCCGGAGACGATCACGATGGCGATGAGTCCGATCACCGGCCAAGCGCTGATGACGATGGTCTGCGTCACCGTGATGCGACGCACAGCGAGATCCGTGCGGGTGAGATCAGCTTGGACGATCGACCATCGTTTAAAAGCCCGCGACTGCGCCCCGGACACTCGGAGTCGGGACACGGCGCGAAGGGTCTCAAGCAAACGCCCCTGTGCCGCTGCTTGAGCGGTGACCCGCGCGCGAGTGCGCTCGGCGCTGATGCGGGTGATCCAAAGGTTGGTCAGAAGTTGCACGACTACCAGGACCAAGGTGACCAGCAGCAACGCGGGACTGGTTGTGGCAACTGCCGCGAGGCCGCCGAGGATCGCGACTGTGTCCAAGAGGCCGATGATTACTGCGTCGGGTACCGCAGTTGCGGAATTGTTCACGCCCATCGACTGCACGAGTCGATCTCCCATCGGGCGCTTGTCATGCCAGGTGGTACGCAGCCGCATCATGCGATCCCAGATGGCTCCGCTGGCCACAGCAGTACCGCGCACTCGAATGCGCAGTAGGGCGACGCTACGCACGTACTGCCAGCCTGCTCCGACAATCAGGAGCAGGAACAAGGTAACCAAGGCGACCAGGACGGCCCGCGGATCGATGTTCGAAACGGAACCAGCGACCTTGCCCAACAAGAACGGAGTGAAGAAGGCCAGTGCCGCTAAGCCCACCGTGAGCACGCCGATGGTCACCACGTCGCGACCGGAACGTCGAATGCCGAGTCTGAGCAGCGCGCTGAGGGCCACGGGTGTGACCGGCAGTGAGGGAATGAACTCCCATGCTCGACCGTTCAGTAGGTCGCGGTCCTCTTCGGTGATTGGCCGATACTCTCCGGGGCTGCGGGTGTCGGCGAAAGTCCAGGTCCGCCCGGTCCACCGCAGTGCGAGGACATCTCCTTCGCGCGTCTCGGCTACCAGCGGAGGACCCTCGCGTCGCCACCACTGAGGAGCAAGGTGGATCCGTCGCGCTCGAGCTTGGGACGCAGAGGCCGCAGCGTCGAACGAGTCCCGGCCGACATCGACCTGTGCCTGCGCACGGTCCCACGCCAACGGATCGACGGTGAAGCCGGCGTTTTCCAAAGTGGCGAAGGCGGCAATCAGTGCTGCTGAGCGTGAATCGCGCACCGTGCGCGGACGGGCAATCGTCCCTACTGCCGCCCCGGCCAGCAGATCAACACCGGCAAGAGTCTGGGCAACGATTACCTCTTCGGCTTCGAAACGAACAGATGCAGCCGTCTCCTCACCGTCCCGATCGATCGCGCTGACAGCCTCGAGACCTAACCGCCCCATGAGATTCAGCGCACGCGTCCAGCCGGCAGCATCGGAGGGCGGCTCGCCCAGGGAGATCTGGCAGCGCAACCCGCTGGTCAACCACACGCCCCGAGTCATGGGCACGGCTGCGTCGATGACCCCCACCGGCGCATTACTCCAGCCACAGAACTGAGCAGATCCCGACGTCACCTTCAGCCAACCGAGGACGGACCGATTCGAACTCGGTACGGGAGTGGCGGTGGAGACGACTGCCTCACCCGGTGCAAGGCGCAGCGATCCCATGGGCTCTGGGGCTACCACTTTGGTGGCCCAGCGACCGTTGAGAGCGGCCTGTCCCAGAGCGTGCACCCACGAATCGAAAACGTCGCCAGTAGTGGGCGGGTACTTGGACCACACATGCGCCACATCCGATTCCTCGATGCTCGTTCCCTGCTGAGCCGTCACAAGCAGGCGGGCTCCAGCATCAGTTGGATCGCATCCGGCCATGACGTCGCCGCTCGTGAGAGTTGCGAGTGGTAGTCGGCGCCCGTTCGCGAGCTCGACGAAGACCAGCAGTTCTCCCTCGACCACGGTGATCGTTGTGTCTGGTTGCGGGTGAAGAGTGCTCGCGGCGTTCAAGGAAATGATCGTCATCCGGCGGCCACCAATCTTTCGTAAGCACCGGACAGATCCAGTAGGGCATCGTGGGTGCCGCGCTCCACAACTACTCCCTTGTCAAGGATGATGATCTCGTCACTGTCGCGAATGGTGGACAGTCGATGGGCGATTACCAGGCAGGAGATTCCGCGGCGACGAATAGCTTGATCGATAAGTGCCTCAGTTGGTGGGTCCAGGGCGCTTGTGGCCTCGTCGAGCACCAGAATCCGGGGATTGCGGGCTAATGCTCGAGCGATTTCTAGGCGCTGCCGTTGACCTCCGGAAAGGTCGGTGCCGCCCTCGGCCAGGGGCGCCTCCAGTCCGCCGGGACGGGCCGCCACATCGTTGGCGAGTTGGGCGTCTTCGAGCGCCCGATGAATATCGGTGTCGGGGATCGTGGAGTCCCACAGCGTGACATTGTCACGGAGGCTTCCGGAGAAGATCGTTACATCCTGATCAACGAGGGCGATGCCATCGGTGAGCACTAAGGGAGCATGCTGGCGGCGGGCGAGCCCGTCGAGGAGGATCTCTCCTGCCCAAGGGCGATACAGGCCCGTGACCAGTCGCGAGATGGTGGACTTGCCACATCCGGATGGTCCAACGAGAGCCACTCGTCCACCGGGAGGCAGATGGAGATCCAGATCGATGATGATGGGGTCTGCGAGTCTGCTGTAGCCGAAGGTCACTGACTCGGCCCGCAGGTCCCCGACTAAAGCGGCCGGAGCAGGTTCCGCTGAGTCACCCCATTCATCGTCGAGGTCGGCACTCAGGATGTCATCAATTTGGTCAAGCGCGGGTCGGAGCATTTGGGCTTCGGCGGCCAGACTCGCCAGGCGGGCCAACGGTCCAATCATGATGCCGGTGATGGCGACGACTGCGAGCAAGGAGCCTGGCTCGATTGCGCCATTGACGATCTGGAGTATGGCCAGTCCGGTGAGCGCGAGTGTGGCGAAGCCGGTGAGGAAGGCTGGGATGGCATTGGCGATCAGCATGCGAACGGCGACCTTCTGCTCGGCTTCCACCTGCCGGTTGATTGCCGCAACACCTCGGGCGATGATGGCATCCTCGGCTCCGGACGCCTTGATGGACTCGACTTGGGAGAGCGCGGAGGCCATCGTTGATCCGGTCTCGATTGTGTCCATGAGAACCTTCGCGGTCTCATCCTTCGCCTTGGATAGCGACAGGCGAAGGGCGACGCCGGTGATGACAGCGATCGTAATGGCCGTCAGTCCGATCAAGGGATCAATGATCAGCAGCGCGACGGCTGCGACTGTTCCCGTCAGGGCCGCCACCCCCACGTTCAAGGTCAAAGCGGAGACACCCTCGCTCATTTCATCTATGACGAGAGCGCGTTGCGCGATGGATGCGGCGCCACGTTGGGCGTGGAATGACGCTGGCAGGTGCAGGAGGCGATCAACGACTGTTGCCGTGACGCGTACGGTGATGCGCGTCGCAAGGCGAATGCTCAGTGCACCTTGAACGACCTGAAGGAGCGTCTGTACCCCGAGGGCTGTGATGAGACCGACGACGGCGCCGGCAGCGGCGAGACCGGCCAGACTGCTGAGCTGGTTGCCGAACAAGGTCATGACGGCCGGAATGAGCAAAGTCGGGACGAGCAGGAGCAGCCCAACGATGACAGCGGCCAGGATGGCGAGGCGAATATTCCCGGCGGACGCGATCAGCCGTCCGAGCACGCCCGGACGCTCGCCGCCAGGTTCAAATTTCTCCCCGGGTGCCAGCGCCAACGCAACACCGGTGAAGGACTTGTCGAACTCGTCTTCCGGACACTTTCGTGGCCCGCCCGCTGGATCGTTGATGTACCAGCCGCCGGGATACCAACCTTCCACGACGAGGTAGTGATAGAAGTTCCAGTGCACGACCAAGGGGAACGGCAGTTGTTTGAGGTCCGCCGGTTCGCGTTTCACCGCGCGAGTGGTCAGGCCGTTCGCGCGCGCGGCCACGAGAATGTTGCGCGCTGTTGCGCCGTCGCGGGAGACACCACACTGCACTCGCAGTTCGTCGAGCCCCACGTATCGACCGTGACGTGCCATGACCATTCCCAGACTTGCCGCCCCGCACTCGGTGGCTTCCATCTGCAAGATCGTGGGCACTTTGGAGCGATGCCGTCGCACGGTCGCGGAGCCCTTGGGTGAAGGGTCATGGAGGGCGTGGCGCTTAGATGCGGGGCCCTGGTCTGCGTTCGCCGAGGTTGCCGGCATCAGTCGACGGTTACCAATTCACTGAGCAACGTCGACTCAGACTCGATTATTGAGGCGAACACTTCCTCACCCGGGAAGCGGGGTTCGTCGGGAGAGAGAGTCACGTATATGTAGGACACGTTCCGGTCTAGTGGCAGGCCCAAGAGTTCGCTGGTCCGATCACCAGGAAGTGGTGTGTCTGACACATTGACAACCTCCCCGCCGGTGACAGATCCGCCGCCGGAGAGTTCGGCTCGCTGCCCGACGGCGATGCCTGACGCGAACTGCTCTGGAATGGGCACGAGCACGGTCTCGCTGCTTCCGGCCGGCAGGATGGTCAAGACGGCTTCGCCTCGACTCAGAGTCTGACCGGGGGAAGCGAGGATCTGCCAAACCGACCCGTCTACAGGTCCGACCAGATCCCTCGAAGCACCCGAAGTATCCAGCCCTGTCGCCACTACATCGCCGGCTACGACGCTGGAATCTTCGGCGAAGGGTGTGGAAACGAGGATGAGGTCTGATTCGGCCTCAACCGTTGTCACACCGGAGGGTGCAACGGCGCGACCGACCGCCTCGACAGACGTGATGACGGGGGTGGCGGCGGCATAGATTCCTCCCGCGACGAGGGTCACAGCCACGCCCGCGATGGCGATCCAGATCTTGGGAGTGGTGACCGGCAACAGGTTGTCGATCTGCTTGGGGATGTCGACCTGCGCCAGCGCCTTCGCGCGAAACAGGTGTGATGACGTGCCAGAGCCTGGCTCAGGCGACTCCTCCACGGCCTCATAGATGGCATCAAGGACGTCTGAGCGCCGCTTGCCACCATCAGACGTCGAACTTGACGTACTCATATCACCAGCCACCCATGCCAGTTGGCTCCGAGCTCGAGGATGTATCCGAGTTTTCGGAAGCCCCACGGCGGACCTCGGTGAGATCGTCATCGTCGAGATCCTGTGGTTCACCTCGATCGGCGAGGGTTGCTCGGATCAGAGCCTCGTCGATATCGAACCCATGGTCGCGGGCAATGTCGACCGCTTCCTTCATCGAGGATGCAGAGGCGAGTGATTCATGAAAAAGGAGGCTTGACCGCATGTAGTGAAGGAATCGCTCGTCGTCAGATGCCACGAGTGCATCGTGTCAACGACGGGAAGAAACAACCACCGTGTTTCCACGGTGGTTGTCAGTGACGAGGCCTCCGTAGGGTTACGCCGTGAGTCCATCAGCGGCTGGGGAGACGATGCCGTCAGTCCGAGTGCTCGTTGTCGAAGACGAGCCCTTGTTTCGCGACCTGTTGGTGAGCGCAATCATTTCTCGCATCCCTGTGGCCACGGTGATCGGGCGATTCTCTACGGCTGAGGAATGCCTGGCCGGAGCCGCGAACCTTGAGGCTGACGTCCTTCTAACCGATATCGACCTCGGACCGGGCGCTACTGGAGTCTCGCTGGCGATTGCCATGCGACAGCAGGGCCGGGCGCGAGGAGTTGTGCTGCTGTCCAACTTAGCCATGCCGAACGTCATCTCTACGGTTCCAAGTGACATTGCTGACGGCTGGGCATACCTGCTGAAGACCAATGCGTCGAATATCGATCAAGTGGGACGGGCGATCTTGGCCGCCGCGCGAGGAGACGTCATGATCGACGAATCTCTGGTCAATTCGATGGGAGCGGTCGAACCGTCGCCCTTAGATGCCCTCACCCCTCGACAGTTGGACGTGCTCGCTCGGATGGCCAGTGGCCTGGCCAACAAGACAATCGCAGCGGAACTGGGCCTGACTCCGCGAACGGTCGAATCACTGGTGTCCCAGGTCTTCGAGAACCTTGGGCTTCGCGAAGGGTCAGAAGGGTTGAACCCCCGCGTGAGCGCGATCCTCATCTACCTCAAGCATGTCGTGCCCCGAGATGAAAGCAACTAGGTGAGAGCTGCTCGTGGCATCGCCTGGAGTAGAAAGAAAAAGTAGGCTCGAGTAGTGATATGGGACGCGATGATCAACGGTCCGCAATCCGAGGGGGGTTACCTCTCCTCACGAACGTCCTCACGAGTGATTACTCCGCTGCTGCTGATCCTGGCAGTCACTGTCCCGCTGTCGCTGATCTTGAACTCCATTGCCGTTAATGGCGCCACCGAAAGCGTGAGCTATCTGGTCATTGCGCCAATCGCAGCGGTGACCCTCTCCTTGGTCATCGTTGAACTCCAGTTCCGGGTTGACACTGTGGGAAAAAACCGCTGGGCTCGGTTGCTCCAATTAGCTGTGGCAACGGCAACGCCATTGTGGATGTACACGGCATTGACGTCGGTATGGAGCAGTGGGTATTTCCCAGTGCTCGGTTCACTACAAACGGCTTTGGGCTATGCGAGTCTGGTGATCGGACTTATGTGGGTTCTCACGGGAACCTGGGGCGCCTTACTTCGAGCCCGCGAGGCGCGAGACAGGCATGAGCTTGCAGTGCTGGAAGCCGAGCGGTTGAATAAGTTGCTCGATAACGCTGAGCGCGCTCGTTTCCTGGAGTACCGAGACGTGATCGCCAGCACGGTGGCGGCACCGCTACAAGGACTCCGGAGCCAGTGGAATTCTCTGGAGGCTGACGAGCTGGCAAGTCGACTGGAGAAGCTCACCAGCCGAGTGATGCGACCGTTGGCCCATCAGCTCCATCCGGTGTCTCTTAAGGTCGGACTGGTTCCGGCGATCCAATCCCTGGGATCCCACTACCGGCTCACCGTGCCACCTGAAATCGGCAAGTTGGACGAGTCTGGGCAGCTGCTTGATGGGGACGTCGCTCCGCAGGTATTCAGATGGGTGCGCAACCTTGTCCCTTCGGGCAGCCGCATTGCCGTTGCCCTGGAGATCGACCGCCAACACGTGGTCCTCACAGCAGTCGGGGTCGCCACCGCCAGGACGCTTGACCCCATACAGCAGGTGGCAGGTCTCTCCGTTGATGTGACGGATACGGGCGAGTATCGGCTTCGTGCTCCGATGCATGGAGTTGCTTCGAAGCCCCACGTGGTTTTTCCTGGGCGCGAGCGGGATGCACGGGTTTCGTCCAAAACTTCGGTATGGGATGCATGGACCACTCCACCATCGATCAACCTTGCTCTCATTCTTTACATCGGAATCGTCTCTGTCCCGGTTTTCTCCCTCGTTCGGGGGGAGAGGGCGGGAGTGGAGGCTCCGTGGATTTCGATCTTGAGTGTTCTGGCGCCGGTGGTATTGGCATTTCCGTTGGTGCGCATCAAGGTGGCCCGCGGAACACGAAGAGGTGCAGTCACGGTGATTGCCATGTGGGTTGGACTAGCGATTGCGTCGGCAATCGCGGCCAACCTGTTGATCGTGTGGTTGGCGCCCTCGACTTCACTCTTTATTGGCAATGCCCTGCGGATACTTGGGGCGGTCCTGCGCTACGCAGTCGTCGCACCGATGTTCGTTCTTACCCACGGGCTCGTGGTGCAAGCCCAGGCCGACACGCAGTTGCTTCGAATGCGCCAGCGGGCCTCCAAGGTGACCCGTGCAAACCTATTGAGTCGAGCGGATGAAACGGATCGTTTTCTGGCGGAGGCACTCCATCGGACTGTTCAGGGTCGAGTCACTGCCATCGCTCTTCTCCTGCGACTAGATCGCAGGCAGGAGGCCGAAAGCGAGTTGGACACCCTGACGCGCGTGACCTTGCCTGAACTGGAGTCCAAACTGGGTGAGTGGATGCAGGTGGAGGCGGAGGACTCATCGCAGGACCGCGAGGTCTCCGGCTTGTCGGTAACGGATAGCGTCGATTGGGATGCTCTTCGCATCGAGGATCAGGGACTTGCGAGTCGATTGCATCGTGTAGTCGACGAAGCTGCGATTAACGCTCGCCGTCACGGTCACGCGACCACGTTTGAGGTTTCGATGCTCCGCGAGGGATCGCGTGTCACTCTCATCTGCGAAGACAATGGCGACGGCCCGTCATCGAGCGCAGTCCCAGGTCTGGGCTCGGCCATCCTTGATGACGTGTGCAGGGAATATGCGGGATCATGGGTTTTGACCCGTCAAGGTGTTTTCACGCGCGTTTGCCTAGATGTCCGAGTTCCCGCCGAACAAAATACGTGAGCCACGCGCACTAGCGGTTACGACAGATGAGACCGTCGTCGCCCGCTCGGTGAGCAGTTCATGGCTGACACATTTCCGAAGGCAATTAACAGTTACAGCTGTTCCACCCCACGCGCCGCTGACGTTTTCGACTCCGCGTCACATGCAGCCTTGTTGGGTGCATGTGTCTTTAGTTACCTTGCCACCGCCTGCGACATTGTCGAGTTCCTCGTCGGAGACGTCATCTGTTGTTTTGTCATCTTGTGGCTCTTGACTCATGCGCCCACGATTTCCGCTGTTGCAGCATCTGTCTACCGTGAAAACACAGTGTCCATGTGACTCGAGTACGAGAAGCACATGGAGTTGGGCGCGCACTCGGGGAAGTCAGTTCCCGGATTCGGTTTCGGCGACCACATGAATGCCCCCGATGCATCTACCGAACTCCACGCTGCGAGCCTCGACCGAGTGGAGTGCTCCCGCGGTTAGCGGGGCGGAGGAGGAGCGCTGGAACCGGTGGCTGGTCCACGCTTACCGATGTCAGGGCCCCGGTATGGCGGCAGAGTCGGCACAGAATCGGGATTGAATCCGGCAGGGCAGTTGCTGGTG